>Ga0272443_10001171_pt1 | contig 40549 bp, 39 predicted proteins | sample SSMAcet12_FD_193581 | JGI IMG/M metagenome (GOLD analysis project Ga0272443, IMG submission 193581) | Marine sediment archaeal communities from Little Sippewissett salt marsh, Falmouth, MA, United States - SSM-Acet-12 | ecosystem: Environmental > Aquatic > Marine > Wetlands > Sediment ...
CCTGGGGTGTCCCTGGAGAGCCTGGCTGCGCCTGGCCGCCGGGGATGGAAACGCCATCTTCGGACTACTGGGCCTTATAGCCGGCATATGGGTAGGCACCTTTTTCCTGCGCGGGGGTTATGACCTCGGGCGTTCCCAACCGACCTACAAAGGCGCAGGACTGATTCTTGCCCTTATCATGCTGGGGCTGTTTGCCCTCAGGATCCTCCATCCCCCACTCCCGGCAGAACCTAAAAGCGGGGTTCTCTTTTACAGCCTCGAGGGGCCCGGCTCGATGTATGCTCCTCTCATCGTTTCCCTGGCCGCTGGACTTCTCATTGGCTTCCTTGCCCAGCGAAGCCGGTTCTGCACTATGGGAGCCTTCCGGGATCTTATCCTCTTTAAGCAGCCTCACCTGTTTTTCGGGGTGGCAAGCCTGGGTGTCTTCGCCTTTCTGACCAACCTCCTTCTCGGACAATTCAACCCCGGGTTTTCCGGCCAGCCCGTGGCTCACACCATGGGCGTCTGGAACTTCATGGGCATGGTTCTGGCCGGCCTTGCTTTCGCCCTCGCCGGGGGGTGCCCCGGGCGTCAGCTTTTCATGGCGGGAGAAGGGGATTGTGATGCTGCGGTCTTTGTCCTCGGCATGATCGTCGGGGGTGGCCTGTCGCATAACTTCGGGATGGCAAGCTCCCCCTCGGGAGTCGGTCCTCACGGCATCGCCGGGGTCGTCATCGGGATCGCGGCCTGTCTGTATATCGGCCTCACAATGAGAAAGAAACCAGTCTAGGGAGGAAAATATGGCCACGACGGTGGACGCCAGAGGGTTTTCGTGCCCCCAACCCGTGATGATGACCCTCCAGGGCATTAAAACTTCGGGTGAAAACAGTCTCCTGATCCTCGTGGACACCGAGACCTCCAAGGAAAATGTGTCACGGGCAGCTGTCAGCCGCGGCTGGAAGGTGGCGCGGATCGAGGAGGAAGGCGACGAGTTCCGGATCACCATCACGAAGGAGTGACCCCTTTGCCTCTTGAACTTTTCCGGAAAAGGAAGGCACCCCAGGTTCCAGAATCCCTTGTGGACAGGGGATTCCTGGTTTTCCACAACACAAGCGAAGTCATCTGGGCGGAAAGGCTTTTAAAATCCAATGGCTGGAAAATCGCCGTGAAGGGCCCGCCGCCGGAGATCCGGACGGGGTGCGATCTTGTCATCGAGTTCCCCTTGATGGAAGAGCTCAATATATCGAGGTTACTCCGCGAAAACGGCACCCCCCCCATCAAGGCGGTTCCTGTCACCGATCCCCTTCTCGAACCTGTCGATCTTTATAAAATCACCGACTATGGAAAATTCCTCATGGTCCGGGCCGCCAACATGAAGATCTGCATCGAAAAAGAATCAGCGCTCATCGTGAATGTTTCGGGAGGCGGATGTCCGGATGTCCCTTATCTTGCATGGGAAATGGTGGGAAAGACCCTCCAGGAAGCCCCTGATCCGGCCCTCATCGGCCAGACCCTCTGCGGCTACGCACTATCGCTCGCCTTCGAAGAGGGGCGCAGGTTATGTTCGCAGTAGTGGGGACTGTCCCCAGGGAAAATTTTCCCCTGGTCAGCGGCAAGGTTCTCGTCGACGGCAGCGAAATTGCCATCGGTGACGAGCGCGTCCCCATCAACCGCGGAACCCCTGCTCTTCTTGCCGCCTTTGAACGCACCGCGAAGACCCTTGGCCTCGAAAGCCCTTTCGCCTACCTGGCCGGGGACATCGGCCGTGGGAACGGAAGCGCCCTCCTTTACCAGCTTCTGGAGGATGACCTGCCCTCCAGAGATTTTTCGGGCCTGGTCCTGCATTACATCATGCCCGAGATCGAAGGGCATCGGCGGATGCTGAAGGGGGTGGGCGGGATGAAGAAAAAACCGTTCCTTGTGGCGGACGCAGGAGCCATGTACGTTGGCAAGATGGCGGGCCTGGCTTCCCGCTACGACCTTTTTACCCCCGATGTCGGGGAACTGGCGTTCCTCGCCGACGAAGCCGCCCCCCATCCCTTTTACACCCGAGGCTTCATTCTCCACGAGGAAGACCGGGTGCCCTGTCTTATCGAGAGGGCCTACCGGCACCAGAACGCTCCCCGCATTCTCATGGTCAAGGGCCAAACGGATTATGCCGCTGACTCAGGGGGGATTCTTGGAACAGTCGACTCCCCGAGCATTCCTGCCCTTGAAGCCATCGGAGGTACCGGGGACACGCTGACCGGGATCGTCTCGGCCCTTGTCTCTTCCGGGATGGACCTGGTCAAGGCGTGCCTCAAAGCTTTTCAGATCAACCGTTTCGCAGGCCAGCTCGCCAATCCCGATCCCTCCACGCAGGTTGACCGGATCATCGAACACATTCCGGAGGCCATAGAAAAAGCGGAAAAAACCGGTGAAGGGTAAAGGGTAAGGGGTTAAGAGTCCAGAGGAAAAAGTCCAGAGTCTAGAGATAACCCACTATTTTTCATGAATTTTAACTTTCCACTCCTTTAGCACCATGCAAAACGGTGGGCGCATTCCTTCCACTTTCCACCTTCTAATTTCCACTTGTTACTGTTTTCCCCGTTGGACGTTGGACTTTCTTTTTCCCTAATATCTTTTCCCTAATATCGATGGAACCTGATCCGGCCTTCCCTGATCCTTTTTTCGAACTCCTTTTTGATGGCGCTTTTCAGGATCTCCCGGGTGAGAGGAAAGATGAGGGAAAAACCGATGATATCCGTAATAAATCCGGGTGTGATGAGAAGTGCGCCGCCCACGAGGAGCAGGGCTCCGTTGACCAGGTCGTCCCCGGGGACCTCCCCCTGTTCCATTTTCCACTGGATACTGGACACCACCCGAAACCCCTGCTGCCTCGCATAGTAAGCTCCCAGAACGCCTGTGAAAAGGATGAGCAGGATCGTGTTGCCCGCGCCTATATTCTGGCCGATCTTGATGATCAGGAAAAGCTCGATGGCAGGGACAACCGTAAACAGCAGGAAAAGCCTTAAAAACACCTTTTCTCCTTGTCAAAAAACAGGGGCAGCCTTAAAGACCACCCCTTCATAGAATTATCTCGCAATGCACACCGGCATAGAGGCATCTTTTGCAGGTTTTGGAGTGCCGACATTTCACCCTGTGCCTGGCACCTGGAGGATCAAAGTTTTTCTTTCATCTCCTCGAGTTTATCGAGCTGCTTGCCCGCTTCCTTTCGCAGGCGATCGAAGACGTCCTGGCCTTTCTCGTCCCGTGTCGCATCCCGGAGAAAAGCATAATAATCAACAGCCTGTTTCTGGGCCTTGATCCCCACTTCCAGGGCCTGAACAGGATCAGCGGCAACCATGTCGCAGGCCGGCGCGTCCCCGGGATCCGGAAAGATTGTCTGGTGCTCAACGGTCTGCAGATATTCTGCCATCATCCTCTGATCGTCCTCGTTGTACCATTCCGGAGTGTACAGAGGCTCGATCTCATCCATTATGACTCGCTGCTGCTCAACGGCGGCTTCAGCCAGTTCTTTAAATACCCCCCTGACCTTGTAGTCCGCACAGGAATTGGCCACCCGGTTATAAAAATCCCTTGCAGCGTTCTCAAGCTGTTCTCCCAGCATCATCGCCTCGTAGGAACCGTAAGCCTTTTTAAACTCCATTACGCCCTCCTTCGTGAATTTGGATGAGTCCATATGACCATTTTCTTAAATATTTACCACGCCCGGGACCGGAATCAAATGAGATCCTTAAAAAAATCCGCCCCGGTTATGCCGCCGCACCGTCGAGGATCCTCTCTTCCACGAAATCCCCCTTGATTCCGACCTTGAAAAGAGTGGTCGGGATGCAGCGGCCGCTTTTTTCCAGAGCCCTTTTGACCACCTGGATCAAACCGTTGCAACAGGGCACCTCCATGTGGACAAGATTTATGGACCGGATGTTCCTTTCGCGGAAAATGACCGCGAGTTTTTCCGTGTAACCTTTTACATCATCAAACTTGGGGCACCCGACAAGAAGCACCTTACCGGACAGGAAGCGGCGGTGGAAATCGGCGTAAGCAAAAGGAACACAGTCCGCACTTATTACAAGGTCGGCTCCCTCCAGATAGGGCGCTTGGGTTGGGACGAGTCCGATCTGGACCGGCCAGTTTCCAAGTCTGGATGGCAGGGAAAAACCTTCCTGGTCAGGGTTTTTTTCCAGGATCTTCCCGCTGGGACGTTCCAGCTTCCTGGCCAAAGTGCCCGGGCACCCGCAGGCAAGTTTTGGCATCTCGATCCCGCCTTCGGGACTGCAGGTTCGGGCTTCTTCCACCTCCAGTCCATGACCGGCATGCCTTGGATCCTTCCCGGCCAAACGATTTTTCACAGCCGTTTCATCGAAGTTTTCGGCCTCCCGCTCAATAAGAGTGATCGCTCCCTGCGGGCAGTGCCCGATGCATTCACCCAACCCGTCGCAATAGACGTCGCTGACCAGCTTCGCTTTTCCATTTATGATCTTTAGAGCCCCTTCGGCGCATCCGGGCACGCACAGCCCGCATCCGTCGCATTTTTCTTCATCGATCTTGACTACCGTCCTGACAGCCATGTCATCCTCCTGAAATGAGTTGCCCTTAAAGGGTTAAGTGTTGTGATGTAAAGGTAAACATGGCTTCAATATAACCAGTTAAATGGTAAAGAAAAAGAAAAACAGTTTTCCATCTATCTGAAAAACCAGGAATTTTGACCCATGTCAAAAATCCTGGTTTTTAACCGGATGGCCACGACGCGCTCTTGCGTTTCGGCCCATTACAGGGACTCGGCTCAGGATTTAAAGAAAAAACCGAGGCCCGGCGGAAGACCCCGCCGGGCCTGGTAAAAGCGTTTCTTCGTTGGACCTCAGACGTTGGACGCTGGACGTTCCCTAGGCCTTCCAGTGCCCGTGGACGTTGCAGTATTCCCTGGCCGTGATCTTGTCGGCCTCGATGCAGAAGACCGCTTCAGGGGCATCCCCGGGTTTTAGAAAGGCCGTGTAGCATTTTCCGTCCGCCACAACCTCTATCCACTCGATGTAGTGCTTCTCCTCCATGGGATGGGGGACGCTCCCCACCTTGACCCGGACGCCGTGTTCCGTCTGCTCGATGACCGGCACATGCTTTTCCTTCGCCGCGTCCACGGTGTTTTCAGCCTGGAGCACCATTGGCTCGTTGCAGCAAACGAGCTCGCCGCGGCCAGTGTGAAAAACCTCAACAATATTTCCGCAAAGTTCACATTTGTAGACTTGGAGTCTTTCGGTTGCCATGATTGCCACTCCTTTCGGAAAGAATCCGGAAGTTTTTTGTGATTGGTGATTAGTAACTGGTAATTTGCGTTCCGTTGAAGGCAGCGGACTTTCGGCCGCCTGTCACCAGTCACCAGTCACCAATCACCAGTCACTTCTCTCCTCTACCAGTTTTCGGCAAGGAGCTCGAAATGAGCCTGAGGATGGGCGCAGGCGGGACATTCCTCGGGTGCCTGAGTGCCTTCATGCAGGTAGCCGCAGTTAAGGCACCTCCAGGTCACCTTGCGGTCCTTCGCGAAAACCTTGCCAGCCTCAATATTGCTCTTGAGTTCCCGGTAGCGTTTTTCATGCTGCTTCTCGGCTACAGAGATGGCCTCAAAGATTTTCGCAATGTCATCCAGTCCCTCTTCCCTGGCGGTTTTCGCAAAACCGGGATACATCTCGGACCATTCGTGATGCTCCCCCCCAGCCGCTTCTTCGAGGTTTTCGGGAGTCGTGCCGATGACCCCGGCGGGGAAGGAACCAGAGATTTGAACCTCACCGCCCTCGAGGAGCTTAAACAGCCTTTTCGCGTGTTCTTTTTCCTGGTTGGCGGTCTCTTCGAAGATCTCCGAGATCTGGCGGTAACCTTCGCTGCGGGCCTTGCTGGCAAAATAGGTGTACCGGTTCCTTGCCTGTGACTCCCCCGCGAAGGCGGTGAGGATGTTCTTCTCGGTCTGTGTTCCTTTCAAGCCCATGGGCTTTCCTCCTTTCACAACATGCTTTTTTTCAGATTAACAGAAAAAGATTGTCTTGGCTGAAAGTTACGCTCGATCGAATGATGTACTCATCCCCCCCCGGATCCCGGGACGGGTCAGGGCAAAATCGTACCGGACCGGGTCATGGGGAGCGATGGACCTGAAAAACCGGGTAATTTCCAGGGCGCTTTTCAGGTCGGCGGCCCGGCGCCGGGTCAGGCCGAAGGTCCTGGCGAAGCCGAACATGTGGGTATCCAGGGGAACGATGAGCATCGCCGGGGAAATCCCCGACCAGGGCCCGGGGTCGACATCGTCCCTGCGAACCATCCACCGCAGGTACAACATCAGTCGCTTGCAGGCGCTCCCCTTCATGGGACACGGGATCAGGCGCAGGTCCTCCCGTTCCGCGGCCCTTTTCATCCCGGCTGAAAAACCGGCAAGGGCCCTTACCACGTCACGATCTTCCCTTTCCATTCCTGATCTGAAGCAACTTTCCAAAGATCCAAAGGTTTCCCGAAGGCGCCGTATCCCGAAAAGCAGATCCGCCAGATCCTCCCCCGAAATCCAACGGTGACGAAAAGACCGGAATATCTCCTCCAGATCCGCCCGGGACATCCGTTCCAGATCGGCCGCCGGCCTGGTCAGCACCCGGAAAACCGCCTCCAGGCTTTTTAATATGTGTCCGACTCTGCCGAAAGCAAGGGACGAAGCGACAAGGCCCGCGATTTCCTGGTCCCCCGGATCCGTGAATCGAAGGACAAATTCCAGGGGGTCCGGGTGGACATATTCCGGCCGGTTCCACTCCCGGTATATCTTTTCAAGGGATTGAACGTCAGGAAGCCGCCGGGAGGACTCCTGTCTGTCTGAAAAGACATGGGAAATCCCATGCCTTTTTCGAACTGACAGGAGACTCTTATCGGGTTTCACGGTTGGGAGGTTCTCCGTGTTCGGCGGGCGAGTACCGGATAGCGAGGGGCCGGATGCCCCCGACAACCAGGAGGAGAAGAACCAGGGATGCGATCTCGAGGGCCTGGATGGTGTGGTTGTAGACCCCTATCATGATCTCCCTGAGAATGAAAACAAAAGCCGCCTCGGAAATAAGGGTGATCTTGATCCGGTGGGCTTCGAAATATTCGATGATGCTGCGCAAAAGCTCAATGACGACAAACATGGACAATATATCGATGATAAGGAGATGGAAAGCCTTCGAGATGGATTCTCCCTGAAAAATGACCCTGAGATCCAGAAACACCCGGGCTATACCAATTATGAGGGCAATGATGATAACCGGGATAAGAAGGTGAACGATGAAATTGACGACCTTGTTGAACAGAACCAGGATCCTACTCGGGTTCGGGATTTTTACACCCACCCTTTCTTCACCAGTTTTTCTTTCCTTTCCGCTTGGGGTTGAAACGCTCCACTTCACGTATCATCTTCGAAAAACGCTTTCCTTCCCTGCGCTCCTCGGCGCGTGCATGGACGCTGCTGCGGCGTTCCTGACTCTCATATTCCGCCCTCATCTTCAAAAAGTTCTCAAAACGTTCCGGATCAAGATCACCGGAATCGAGGGCTTTTCGCACAGCACAGTGGGCCTCGGATTCATGGCGGCAATCGCGGAAACGGCACGACCGGGAGAGTTCCTCAATTTCAGGGAAAGCTTCTGAAAGGCCCTCCCGGTCGCCCCAGACCTGTATCTCCCTCATCCCGGGCGTGTCGATGACCGCCCCGTACCCGGGGAGGAGGAAAAGCTCCCGGCTGACCGTCGTGTGGCGGCCTTTTTCCACCGACTCTCTCAAATCGGAGACTCTCTGCTTTCGGGCACCTAGCAAAAGGTTAATGAGTGTCGATTTGCCCACCCCTGACGAACCCAGAAAGGCCGCGGTCCGTCCGGGCGGAAAAAACCGTTTCAGATGTTCGATACCCGTTCCTGTTATTCCGCTGACAGTCAGCACAGGAACCCCCGGGGCAACCGGTTGGACCTTAAGGACAAACTCTTCCGGATCCGCGACCAGGTCCGCTTTACTAAGGACGACCACCGGAGATGCCCCGCTGCTGTAAACCAGTGCAAGGTACCTCTCGATCCGACGCAAGTTAAAATCCCTGTCCAGGCCTGTGACCACGAAAACATGGTCCACGTTGGCCGCGACAACCTGCTCCTTTACTGCTTTCCCCGGCGCATTCCTTGAAAAGGCGCTCTTCCGGGGCAGGATGGCTCCGATAACGCCCCTTTTCCCATCGGGCTGAATCCTGATGGCGACCCAGTCCCCCACTGCCGGCAGCTGTCCGGCCTTGACCTTGCCGGCAGGTTCCGCCTCCGCTTCCCCGAAACCCCCAAGGACCCGGTAATTGAAGGAACCCTGCCATATCACCCGGGCGGGGGCTGCTCCCTCCATTTCCAGGCTTTCAAAGGCACTGACAAAGGGTTCCGCCCAGCCCAGGTCCTCAAGCCGGATCTTCACGTTCTCTCCTTTGATATCAGGGGTTTCAGGCATGGAGCCGCATTCACCCCCAGAGCCCCCTGATGCCGTCCGCGATGAACTGAATGGCCAGGGAAGCCAGAAGGACCCCGAGCAGCCTGTTGAAGATGCCTCCCGCGGTCTGTCCCAACATGCGCGCGAAGCTCTTGGAAAAGAGAAAGCTTACGTAGGTCAGCAGAAGGATGGCCAGGATGGCCAGGACAAGAGGCAGTATTCCGGTTCCCTCGTCGCGCGCCTTTGAAAAAAGAAGGACCGTGAGGGTCAGGCACCCGGGGCCCGCGATGAGGGGAATGGTAAGGGGATAGACCGAGATGTCCTTGAAGTAATCTGCCGGCGGCGGCGACTGGCCGGTATCCGGCCTTGTGATCATCCCGAAGGCGGCGTAGAAAATGAGAAACCCCCCTGCGATCCGGAAGGAATCCATCTGGATGCCAAGAAGGGTGAGAAGGGGAACCCCCCAGAACCCGAAAAAAAGAACCAGGATGGCGGAAAGGATCACCGATCTGACCGCCATGGTGTGATAGTACCTTCGTTCCTGTCCCTCCGTCAGCGCGTTGAAGATCAGGGCGGTCCCAACAGGATCCATCATGACGAAGTAGGCGACAAGCGGTTTAAGGAAATTTTCCATTCTGCCCTTTTCAAAGAGGTCTGTTTAATGCTTTACGATTAATGACATTTAAGATGCCGCTTTTTCCTTCCACTTTCCACCTTCCACTTTCCACTTTTTTATTCCCTCTCCATCTCGAACCGGTATTTCATCACACCCTCCATCCTGCTGGAAAAGGCCATCCCTCCCGGCATGGGAGACGACCCGCTGGTGCCTTCCATGTTCGAATAGGACATCTTTCCCTCGCGTTCAATAAAGATCCCTTCGGCAAGATCAAAAACGGCCGTTCCCTCCCCTTTGTAGGCGATGGTCATATCCCCCATGTTCATACCCATCCCGGCGGGCACGCCTTCCTGCGCGGGGGCCTGGCTCATCTTGATGACGGCGATCTGTTTCGTCTCCACGTCGAAGTCCACATACCCCCCCTTGATTCCGGTCACGTAATACTCGTCCATGACCTTGACGTTGTACATGCCCGATTTCAGGACGTATTCGTGGGTGAACTGGGTCCCTTCCCTCACTCCGCCCTCGGGGAGAACCGGCATCCAGAGGAACCGGCCCTTGTAGATGATCTCGGCATACTGGTCATCCGCCGGGCTGACTTCGACATTCACAACGCCTTTAACCGGATGAACCGTAACCTCGGCGCTGGTGTTCCCGAAGATACCATCTGACTCGACCTTGCTTGCCGCCCAGCGTTCGCCTCCCTTGTGCTCTCCGTATTCCGCCTGGAGCTTCACGCCCTCCGCGGTCTTGCCGACAGCCTTCACCGTCCAGGTCCCGGTGGACACCTGGTCGGAAGGGCTTTCGAATTTCTGGACCGGCCCCATCATGTTCATCTCGGTGACAGTCTTTCCAACATCGTGGTGCTGTTCGTTGACCCGATAAACAGCCCCCGGGGTAAAACCGTAGCGGAGCTTGGCCGAGGCGGCGCTGCAATGAGCGGCGTGGCCCAGGGACAGGAACAGAATTACGAACGGCAGCGTCATAAATACTCTGCTTCGTGTCATCTGGCTTTCCTTTCCATCTTTTCGATCTGGCGCTCTACGCGACTCCGGTCCGCCGCCTTGGGAGAAACTTTCAGGTACTGGCGGTACATGCCCGCGGCTTCCCTGTACATCTCCCATTCCCCATATAATTCCCCCAGGGCCCGGTAGGGGTCCGGCATCTTCGGATCCAGCTTCGTGGCCTTAAGAAGGTATTCTTCCGCTGCCGTCTTTTCCCGCTCCGAGGCCGCGAAGGCGAACTCGCCAACCTGGGATCTCCCCAGATAGTAGGCGATCTGGGCGGTCTGTCTTCCGGAATCCCAGGCCGCCTGAAAAAGGGTCTTCGCCGTTTTGAAGTCCCCGGAATCGAAGGCCGTCCTGGCGTCCCCCATGACGTAACCGCCGATCACCGAGGCGAACTCTTCCCGGCCGGTCCGGCCCTTTCCTTTTCTCAAGGCGGCGACCTCCCTTGAACGGGCCATGGAATCCAGGAACTCGGGGCGGTCAGGAGGGTTAAGACTCACGGTCCTGGTCAGGCGCTCCGCCCTTATCCCACCCATGGGGCCCGAGACCCCTGATATCAGGGTCCTCATCTCGGGAGGAAGAAAAGCCATGGCAAGGGTCTCCGTGCTGCCTTCCCGGGCCCTGTCCGAGGCGATCCTGAGTCTCCTCCAGGCCTCTCCTGCCTGGAGCGGATCATAGCCAGCCGCGACGACCAGCACCATTCCCTCGGCATCGGCTACCATTTCCAGGGGAATCCTGGGATCACCTGATCCGGCCTTCGTTTCCGGCGGAAGGCTCTGGTACACATCCGAAAACCCCTCAACCACACCGGCCCCGGCCTCGATGGCCGCAACCTTTTTTACCGCTTCGCTGTAGCTGATGTCGCCGGCGTCAAGGTCCGCGTAAACCTCGTTTGTTTTCGTCTGGACAGTGTAATCCACGGCGGCTCCGACGACCACTCCCGCAAGTCCGGAAACAAGAGCTCCCCTGCGCTGCTTTTTTTCCTGCTCCTTGAATGCCTGGTAGATGCCGGGATAATGGGCTCCCCTGAGATGGGCGACCTCATGGGAGAGAACCGCCGCCAGCTGGGCCTCGTTTTCGAGGGAAAGAAGCGCTCCCGTGGAAATCACGAGGACTCCGTTGGCGAGGGAATATACCTCGGGCAGGTCCTTGTCCAGGATCATGACGGAAAGGGAGGACCCTCCGGGAAGGGGGCCTTTGCCCGGCAAAAGTCCCGCGGCGACCTTTCTGACATAATCGTTCAGGCCGGAATGGGAAACGACCTTGCTTTCCTGGGAGATCCGGCTGTATTCATCCCCGGCAAGACGCACTACCGCCAGGCCGTCTTCGTTCAGCTCCGCCCGGGCCGCGGGAACAACCACGAGGCAAAAAACCAGGGGAAAAAAGGACATAAGCCCAAAAAACCTTTTCATGACGAAACCTCCATAGCCGGATGGAAGGGAATGGTTTTTTTGGTCAGCCGGGCCTGGACCCAAGGCTCTCCTTGCGCTGACTGGCTGAATTCTAATATATATGATCTTCGGCGGCCAGCCCCCTGGCCCGATATTTCAACCTTCTCCTGAGAGGTCAAGGGATGATCTACTTCCTTCTTTTTTATTTCGGCATTTACGGGGGGATGCATCTTTATTTCCTTTTTAAATGCCAGCAGGCCTGCGGGCCCGAGGGGTGGCGCCTCCTCGTCCTTGTCCTTTTCCTGCTGCTCATGCTCAACGGCCCCATCCTGGTGCGGACGCTGGAAAGACAGGGGGCGGTCCTCCCGGCTACGATCCTGGCGTGGATTTCCTATATCTGGATGGCGGTCCTGCTCTGGTTCTTTTTTCTGGGCCTGGTCCGGGATATCTGGAATACGGCCTTCCGTCTTGTTGCCCGGGCCGTCCCGGGCGCTTATTCTTTCGTCATCCCGGCCAGGTTCGCCTTTATCGCCATCCTGATCCTCATCGGAGCTGCGACCGTGTGGGGGTTCATCGAAGGCCGGGGCCTGCGAACGGAAAGGGTGACCATTCAGACCGACCTTTTCCCCCCGGGCACCGCCCCTGTCAAAATCGCACAGATATCCGATGTCCATATCGGCCTTATGGAGGGGAAAAAGCGCATCGACCAGATCATCTCTCTCCTCCTTGAAGAGGACCCGGACATCCTCCTGAGCACGGGGGACCTTGTGGACGGGAATGTCCCCCACACCGACCACCTGGCATATCTTTTTGCCCTTTACAGGCCGCCTCTGGGGAAGTTCGCCGTTACCGGCAACCACGAGTTCTACGCCGGTCTTTCCGGCAGCCTTCAGTTTCATGAGGAGGCGGGGTTCGAGGTCCTCAGGGGAACATCTGTTAAAACCGGGCCCATCCGGATCGCGGGGGTGGACGATCCCGCGGGATCCCACACCGGAGAGATCACCTATCTTGACGAGGCGGCCGCCCTGGCCATGGGCCACCCGGACCGGTTCACGGTCCTTTTAAAGCACCAGCCCATTGTACGAGACTCCTCTGTTGGTCTGTTCCAGCTGCAGCTTTCCGGACACACCCACAAGGGCCAGATCTTCCCCTTCAATATCCCCGTCAGGATGCGTTACAAATACGATGCGGGGCTTTTTGACCTTCCGAAAGGCTCCAGGATCTACACGAGCAGGGGAACGGGGACATGGGGACCACCATTGCGGCTCTTCTCGCCGGCGGAAGTGACGATCTTCACCGTCAAGGGAACACGCAGTTAGTAATCCTGATGCCTCATCCCTTGAAGGTTCATAGCTGGGGGATGACCGGGTTTAATTGCCAGATGAAGCCGTTGAGGATAACCGCGAAGGAAACCCAGGCCAGATAAGGGATCAGCAGCAGCCCCGCCGCAGGTTGGACCCGGTAAAACATGACGGTGACTGTCAGAATGAAGACCCAAAGGACCAGGATCTCGGCAAAGGCCAGATCCGGACGTCCCATTCCGAAAAAAAGGGATGACCACATGCCGTTTAAGAACAGCTGAACGAAGAAAAGGAGAAGGGGGATCTTCACCGCCTTCTGGTCCGCCCTTTCCCAGACAAGCCACGCAGAGAAAGCCATCAGGACATAGAGAATCGTCCAGACTGGCCCGAAAACCCACGATGGAGGGTTGAAGGCGGGTTTTTCCAGAAGTCCGTACCAGCCGGACTGGATGGCCGGGTTCGTCACAAGACCTCCAAAGATCATTACGACCAGACTCATGCCAAGAAAGACCGCCAATCCGCCGACAGATTTTTTTGAGATCATGGCAGGTTATTCTCCTTTTCCAACCGAAAAACGATTCTAAGGATCTCTCTTCCCTTCCTTTTTCTGGCCTCGTTTTCCCTCACCGATCCAGCCGCGGCGAACAAAAAACAGGATCATGATCCCCCCGATTGCCGCCATAACCGTCCAGACGGCCAGGTAGCCGTATTTCCAGTTGAGTTCGGGCATATTGAGGGGAGAAACCTCCGGGTTGAAGTTCATGCCGTAGACCCCGGCGATGAAGCTCAGCGGTATGAAGATGGTCGCGATGATCGTGAGGACCTTCATGACCTCATTCATGCGGTTGCTGACGGAGGAGAGGTAAAGGTCCATGAGGCCCGTAGCGATTTCCCGGTAGCTTTCGACGATGTCCAGGATCTGGATGACGTGGTCGTAGCAGTCCCGCAGGTAAAGGTGGGTTTCCTCACTGATCAGCGTTTCCTCCCTTAAGAGACTGCTCGTCGTTTCCCTCATGGGCCAGATGGTGCGCCGAATTTCCAAAAGGTCTCTCTTGACCTGGTGGATCTTTTCAACAGTCTCCTTGTCCGGAGCCCCAAGGACTTTGTCCTCCAACTCTTCCAGGGAATCGCCGAACTTTTCCAGAAGGGGGAACCACGCGTCCACAACCGCATCCAGGATCGCATATGCCAGATAGTCCGCACCCGCGCCCCGGATCCGGCCTTTCCCCTTCCGGATCCGTTCGCGCACAGGCTCGAGGCAGTCTCCCTTCCTTTCCTGGAACGTCAGCACCTTTCCCTCCGATAGAAAAATGCTTATCTGTTCCGTTCGGACCTTTTCGTCCGCGTCAAAAAGCATTCGGGCCACGATGAAAAGATGGTCTTCGTAATCCTCGACCTTGGAACGTTGATGCACGTGGATGACATCTTCGAGGGCCAGTTTGTGGATGCCGAAGATCTCCCCCAACTTCCGAAGGGTCTCGGCATCACCAAGGCCGTCCACGTTGACCCACACAAGGGGCCACTCTTTGATCAATTCCTCGAGGTCGTCCACCCGAGCCGATTCTTTCTCCAGAAAAGTGCCGTCGGACCACGCCATGACCCGGATCTCCGGGAAAGGAGCCTCCGATCAGCGATAAAATGGCCCGGCATGGCTCCGGGGGGCGTTCTTCTATGGAAGATTTTCTCCCGCTCTTCTTTGAGGCTTTTCTTTTCAATCATGGTCTACCCCGCATTTTGCACTTATGAAAATTTTTCCTCCAGGGAAGTCCGACCATCTCCTTTTTTCTCACTTCCAAATGCTATTATAATAGCGAAAGACAGCGCAAGATTCATTTTGGAGGTCACATGATACCTTATTCGGCTCTGGAGCCCTGGCTGGTTCCCATCACACTCACTGCGGGAGGGTTTGTTCTCGGGCTCATCGCCGAAAAACTGATTCTCCCCCTGGTCCTGAAGGCCGTCAAAAAGATTCACTTCGATTCTCTTTCCATTATGGCCCGGTCCCTGCGGGGGATGGTTTTTCTCTGGGGGTTCCTGGTGGGCCTGACGGGCGCCCTTTCCTTCGCGCCCCTCGAACCGGAGTCCACCAGGTTCCTGGGCCATGTCCCCATGGTGCTGTTCCTGTTTTCCCTTACCGTGTTGCTGGCCCGGATGTCCATCGGGTTTTTCGAGCTGCACGCCAGGAGGAAAGAGGGGGACACATCCACCATCTCCCTTTTCAACCTGATCATCAAACTGGTGGTGTATGGCCTGGGGATCATGCTTATCCTCCAATCCCTGGGCATTTCCATCACTCCGGTTCTGACGGCGATGGGTGTCGGAGGCCTCGCCGTGGCCCTGGCCCTTCAGGAGACCCTTTCAAACCTCTTCGCCGGCATGCAGATTCTGGCCGCGAAGCAGATTAAGCCGGGGGACTTCGTTCATCTGGACACGGGTGAAGAAGGATACGTCGAGGACGTTACCTGGCGAAACACGATCATCAGAGCCATCAACAACAATATGGTCATCGTCCCCAATTCCAAGCTGGCCTCGGCCATCCTCACCAATTTCCACCAGCCCCAGAAGGAGATGCTTGTCTATGTCCCCGTAGGTGTCCACTACGACAGCGATCTTACGCATGTTGAGCGCGTTACACTCGAAGTTGCCCGGGAGGTCCAGAGCACCGTCGAAGGGGCCAAGAGGGAACACGAACCCAGGATCCGGTACAACGAGTTCGGGGGGTCTTCCATTAATTTCCGGACAGTCCTTTCCGCCGAGGAGTACTACGACAGCTACAAGATCACCCACGAATTCGTCAAGCGGCTCCACAGACGATACAATGAGGAGGGCATCGTCATCCCCTTCCACATGCGGACCCTGCACATCCCGGACAACCCGGAGATCACTGTTCGTCTAAAGAAAGATCCGGTTCCGGAATGAACTGGGCAGGCGAGTTTAACGTTGAACGGGCTCATTTTCGGCGGAAATGAGGAATCCGGGCTGTCGCGCCAGAACGCCGAAGATCCTACTTCACGCAAAGCTGCAAAGCTCGCAAAGAAAAGAAGTAGAAAAAGATTTTAACCCTGATCTTATCCTTTCTTGGCGTCCTTTGCGTCTTGAGCGAGTGAAACGAGCGAGCGTGAGATATCCAGGCTTTTACGCAAGAGCGCTGGAAAGCCAGCTTCACGCGGAGCGAAGAGAACCACCTTAAACATTTAAAGTTCAGCGTTCCTAGGTCGTCAGTAAGAAGATGATTCCCTGGATCACCCCGATCAGGGCACCGGTGATGGCGCCCACCCACTGGATGTGGGCGAACTCTTTTCTCGCAACCTCCACGACCAGGCTTTCGAGAGCCTCGACCTCAAACTGCTGAACCTTGTTCTGGACGATCTCCCTGATATTTACGGAATCGCGCAGACGAGCCAGGAAAGAGTTCCGGTAACGGTCGAGGAAACGGACGATCTCCTTGCCGAGGACCTCCTGGAGAGAGGGCAGGACGACCCTCTTCCAGGCCTGGGACAAACCCGGAATCTTTTCGATGATCCCTCCAGGCCCGCGGTCATGGAGGACCTTTTTAATGACCCGGTTTACCTCCTCATGCCACTGGACTCCGCTCATGGCTTTTTCAAGGTCCTCCTGGGTGAGAAGGCGGTCCTCAACGGTCTCGGCGATCCGGACGGCCAGCTGGTTGTGCCTGCGCGGGATCACTCCCTGAAGGGTCCAGCCCAGGATCTTGACCGGTTTGCGCGGTCTAAAGAGCATTCTTATGGCAAGCCAGTTGGTGAACCAGCCGATGACGGCGCCTATTACGGGGGAGATAAAAAAGAAAGCGTACTTGGGCATGAAAGGGATTGTAGGGCCCCTGGTTTGATCGTGTCAACGGAAAGGACCCTGCGGGTCTCCGGTTTATTTCTGATATTGCGCCAGGAATTCAGGAATCAAGTCCCGTACTCGGCCACGGGCAACGTTCCCGGAAAACATCCCGAAAGAAAGATTCCTGAAATGCAGCCTCTTTCATGAAATTCGGAATAAAAACGTTCCCGTGTCCCGGGCTCCCATCAGGGAACGGAGATTGGGACGCCAAAAAACCCCAGAAGACCCACAAAAAGGAATCCGAGGGCGGCCGAGACCATGAGGGACAGGAAAACAGAAAGGAAGAATTCAGCGACGTTCTCCCAGGGGGTTCTGCTCCGGTCAGGATCCCAAAGCAAAAGACCGCCGCGTCTGAAGATCACCACCGCGCCTCGGTAGAGAAGGAGTGTCATGCAAAGAAGGAGAATGCCGGTCCCAAAAACACCTTTCCACATGATAAAAGCCCTCAAAACAGAAGATTTTAAGTCCACGTTTCCATCAATGAAAATACGGCCGGTTTATTAGGAACGTGTTAATTGACTGTTAAGAAACCCAATTATCTCAACCCGGAGGATGAAGCGGATATTCCCTTGTCCCGGCGCATACTTTTTAAAAAAGGGCGCATGTTTTAACGGAGTCATGCGTGATCGGAATCCCTCCAGAATGGCGTTCGCCGGCATCTTGAAAATACTACCGGAAGAGAGGTAATCTTTAATAAAAATCCTTGATGCTGGGAGCCCTGACCGCAACTTTTTCCTTCAACTTCCGTAAAGGAGAAAAATGATCAGAAAAAACCTGGTTATCTTTACAACCTGTTTTTGCCTCGCCTTTTCAGCCGCCACCTGCGGCGAGGAAAATAATGCCAGTGACAATGCCAGTCCGGAAAAAGCCAGGAACGTCATTTTCATGGTTCCAGACGGCATGGGGCTGGCCTATGTAACCGCCGCCCGGACCTACCTCGGGGGGCCGGACGGAAGCCCTCTCGCCTTCGAAACCCTGCCGGTCATCGGGTATCAGCGGACCCATTCCGCTGACAGCTTCGTGACGGACTCGGCCGCCGCCGCTTCCGCGTGGGCCTGCGGCGAGAAATTCCGAAACGGGGAGATCTGTTATCACGGCGCGGATGGATCCTATCCCCCGAGCCTTGTGGAGATGGCCCGTGACATGGGAAAAGCGACAGGACTTGTGGCGACATCCCGGATCACACACGCCACCCCGGCGGCTTTCGGCGCCCACGTGACCCACCGGGATTGCGAGAACCTGATCGCCACCAACATGGTTTCCGTTTCCCGCCCGGATGTTCTTTTCGGAGGCGGCGCAAGCCATTTCGACGGCAGCATGGCGGACGACTCCTGCGGGGGATCCTCGGATAACCTTTCCGCGGTTTTGGCCAACGGCTATGAATACGTGACGACCTACGGTGATCTCCTGGCAACCATCGACGGCGGCGCAGACAGGATCATCGGCCTTTTCACCCCCAGCCACATGCCGGCACACATGGATCTTTCAGAGGACCTTCCCACACTGGCCGAAATGAGCACCGCGGCGCTGGATATCCTGGAGGAAAACGACACCGGGTTCTTCGTCCTGATAGAGGGTTCCCAGATTGACTGGGCCGGGCATGCCAATGACCTTTCCTTTCTCCTGGGGGAGATGACGGGATTTAACGAGGCTGTGGAAGCTGTAAAAGACTGGATCAGCGGATCACCTGAAAGGCTCAGCGAAACCCTTCTGGTGGTGGCTGATCACGAGACGGGAGGCTTCGCCATCAACGGCCCCTATCTTGACCAGGCCGGGGCCGGGTTTCCCGTTGAGGATGGCTGGACATCCGCGGGACACACCGCCGTTGACACGATCATCTGGAGCCAGGGACCGGGCTCCCGGGCCCTCGCCGCGGCTCTCGACAACACCGACCTTTACGGAATCATCCTCGACGCCATGATGTAAAAACCTGCCTAAGCAAAATATCGGCCGGGCCCCAAGGGACCCGGCCTGACACCCGAGAACCTGGAGGGGAGAACCGGCTTATTCTTCCGGGCCCTCGCCTCCCCCGAGGGAATAATCCTCCGGTTGATGGCGGATGATCTCGCCCACGACCAGGTAGATGACATCCTCCGCGATATTGGTGGCATGATCGGCGACTCTTTCTAAATGCCGAGTCGCCGAGAGAGTGTGGATCAGCGCTTCGGCCCTTTCAGGGATCTCCTTGATCTTTTCGTAAACGATGGCAAACATCTTTCGATTCATCTCGTCCACGATGTCATCCATCTTCAGCACAGTTCTCGCCAACGTTACATCCATGTTTACGAAGGCGTCCAGGCTCAGCCTGAGCATCTCCTGGGACTTGTCGGCCATCCCCGCAATGTCCATGGGAAGGTTCAGGGGAGGCTGACCGCACAGGAAGGTGGCCCTTTCCGCTATGTTGACCGCCGTGTCTCCGATCCTTTCCAGCTCGTTGTTGGTACGCATGGCTGAAACGATAAAACGAAGGTCAATAGCCACCGGCTGATAAAGGGCCAGGATCTTGAGCGCTTCTTCCTCAAGATCCACTTCCATCTGGTCGATCCGCTCGTCATCTGCGATAACAGCTTGAGCCAGGGCCAGATCCCGGTTTTCAAGGGAGAGAACGGCCTTGTTGAGACTTTCCTCGACCACGGCCATGAGGGAAAGGAGCATTTTCTTTAAACGTTCAATTTCCTTGTGCAGAAGAAGGGTCATGGAAGACCTCCTTAAAATTAACGTCTAACGTTAAACGGGAAAAACCTCAGGCATTCATCAACCAGATGAAACGACATTTTCATCCGAACCGCCCTGTGACATAGTCCATGGTATCACGCAGCCTGGGCCGGACGAAGATGGTCTCGGTGGGGCCGTATTCGATTAGCCTTCCGAGGTACATGAAGGCCGTATATTCGCTGGTACGCGCCGCCTGCTGCATGTTGTGGGTGACGATGAGGATGGAGTATTCCCCTTTCAGCTGTGCGATCAGGTCCTCGATCTTGTTCGTGGCGATGGGATCGAGAGCCGAAGCGGGTTCATCCATGAGGAGTACCTCGGGTTCGGCGGCAATTGCCCGCGCGATGCAGAGACGCTGCTGCTGGCCGCCCGAAAGACCCAGGGCGCTCTCGCCAAGCCGGTCCTTGGCCTCCTCCCAGAGGGCGGCCCCCTTAAGGCTCCTTTCGCAGACCTCATCCAGGACGGCCTTGCTGCGCTCCCCGTCGATCCGCAGGGAGTAGACTACGTTCTCGTAGATGGTCATGGGAAAGGGGTTGGGTTTCTGGAAGACCATTCCCATGCGTTTTCGCAGTTCGATGACGTCCACTCCCGGGTCGTACATGGACTCCCCGTTCAGGTGGATATCCCCATCGATCTTCACGGTGGGCAGGAGGTCGTTGATCCTGTTGACACTTCGAAGGAGGGTGGACTTGCCGCATCCGGAGGGCCCGATGAGGGCCGTCACCTTTCCCTTGGGGATTTTCATGTTCACGTTGAAGAGGGCCTGCTTCTCGCCGTAATACAGGTTGAAATCCTTGATCTGAAGAACAGGTTCTTCTTCCTCCACCTCCTCATGCACATCGGTGGGAAATGTCTGCCCCTGTGCGATGAGGGCCAGTCGGGTCATTTCATTGACCCTGGCCTCCGATTGGGAAGTATCGGACCCCCTGTGTTCATTCATAAAAATGACCCTTCCGTTAAAAGGCCGCGGATTCGAACCTTTTCCGCAGCCTGGTTCTCAAGCGCACCGCCAGGATGTTCAACAGGAACACGATGGCGATGAGCAGCAGGGTTGTCGTGAAGACCATCGGCTTTGCGGCCTCGCTGTTCTGGCTCTGGAAGCCCAAGTCGTAGATGTGAAAACCAAGGTGCATGAAGCTGCGTTCGGGATGGATATAGGGAAAGACCCCGTCAACGGGAAGCTCAGGCGCCAGCTTGACGGCTCCCACCAGCATCAGGGGCGCCACCTCTCCAGCTCCTCTGGCCATGGCCAGGATCATGCCTGTCATAATCCCCGGCATGGCCCTTGGAAGAACGATCCTCTTGATGGTCTGCCATTTGCTGGCCCCGCATGCGTAGGATCCCTCACGCATGCTGTTGGGCACGGCGGCAAGGGATTCTTCCGTCGCGACGATGACCACAGGCAGCGTCAGGAGGGCCAGGGTGAGGGCGGACCAGAGGACGCCTCCCTTGCCAAAAGTAGGGTTCGGAAGCCTGGAAGCGAAGAGCAGTTCGTCGATTCCCGCGCCGACCATGTAGCAGAAAAAACCCAACCCGAAGACCCCGAAAACGATGCTGGGCACCCCGGCAAGGTTGTTGATGGAAATCCTGACGATGCTGATGATGGTGCCGGCCCTCGCGTACTCCCTAAGATACAGGGCCGCCATGACGCCGAAAGGAACCACGGCGATGGACATCAGGAGGGTCATCACCACCGTCCCAAAAATGGCCGGGTAAACGCCCCCTTCGCTGTTGGCCTCCCTCGGCTCGTCGAGAAGGAATTCCGCCCAACGGGAAAGGTAGATCCAGGCCTTTTCCATAGCATTGATCCGGTTCGCAGGGTAAAGCCTGACAATATCCGCAAGGTCAAGAGTCTTTTCCCTCCCGTCCGCAGTCGTCATGACCATCTGGTACCGGGCGTTGGCGTTGTTTAACGCATCGATCTTTTGCCGGATGATCTCGAAATCTGCAGCGGCTTTCGTTTCCGCCTTATCATAGGCCTCTTTGGTCCCGGCCCATTCATCCGAGCCCTTCCCGTATTTAATCTCGGATTTTTTCAGGGAAAGGCGTGCCTTTTCCAGCCTGTTGTTGACCTTTCCCACCTCCCCGGTTTCAAGCTCCCTGCGCCTGTCCCTCCTGTCGCGGACCTCTTCGTGGTACTGGTTAAAAAGCTCGAAGACGTTCTGGGGCGTGCCGGCAACCACATCGCTGTCCAGAAGGAACGCCCTGGGAAAACCGTAAAACCTCCCCCACTCGATCCTCTCGACCACCATGGCCCATTCCGGCCTGTCCTCTTTTTCAACTCGTGACCTGTCAACCCAGTTGAAGTGTTCGTTAGTCAACTCGTAGTTCCCGGTCCGGATCAGGAGTTCTTCCTTGCCCTTCCCGTCGCTCCCGTCCTCATCGGATTCTTCAATCCGGCTCACCTCCCCCATCAGGACCGAACCGTCCTGAATCTGGACCATCAGGACCGCCGAGGGCCAGAAAGTAACAACACCCTGATAAAGAACGAGGGAGAGAAGACCAACGATCATTATAAGGGAGATCGCCAGACCGCCTCCGGTCAGCCAGACCATGGGTTCGCCCTGGACGAACAGGGAAGCGCCCGATGTCTTCCGGCGTTTTGTACCTAGACCCTCTTTCATTTTTCTCCCGGCTCTGTCTTCGCTCACAGTTCGCTTGCCCTCTTGCGGAACCGCAGCCGGACAATCTCCGCCAGTGTGTTGAGCACAAAGGTCATCAGGAAGAGGACCAGCGCGGCGAGAAAGAGGGTGCGGTAATGGGTGCTGTTTACCACAGCTTCGGGAAGCTCCACCGCGATGTTGGCGGAAAGGGTCCTGAATCCGTTGAAGATGTTCCAGTCCATGATGGGTGTATTTCCGGCTGCCATGAGGACGATCATGGTCTCGCCAACCGCCCTTCCCAGACCGATCATGACGGCGGAAAAAAGGCCGCTCATTGCCGTGGGGATAATGATGCGGACCGCGGTCTGCCAGGAGGTGGCTCCCGTGGCGAGGGATGCTGACCGCAGGTGTTCGGGCACGGCTGACAGGGCGTCCTCGCTGATGGTGTAGATGATAGGGATAATGGCAAAACCCATGACGAACCCGACAACCAGGGAGTTCCTCTGGACGTAGGTCCCGAAAACCCCTCCTCTTGGATCAAACCCGAGAACACTCAGCATCCGGCCGAAAAAGATGGCCAGAAGAACGGACCCGGTTATGATCAGGCCGAAACGAGCCAGATCGAACCAGGCGCAACGGCTTCTGGACCAATCTTCGGATGACCTCCTGACGAGGGGGTTTAGGAACCTTCCCGAAACAAGAGCAAGGGCAGCGATGGAAAAGGGGAAAAGCAGGTAGCTCCAGGACCCCCAGGCCCCGCCGATCTGCCCGTCTAACCAGAGGATAATGTTCCCCCCGAAACAGGCTCTTTCCAGCAAGGGGCCGAAGACGAAAGCCAGGAGAAAGCCCACGGGGATGAAGAGGAAAACGAACCCGAACCTTAACCTCTGCATCCTCAGAGTCAACCTGCGGGGCAGAATCTGCCACAGGTAGGCTCCGAGAAGGAAGGAAATGGGGACGGTCAGGAAGAGGGCAAGGAAAACCGGGATCCTGTCGGCCACAAGGGGAGCAAAAACGAGAGCCGCAAGAAAACCGAGTACGACGCTTGGCAGGCTCGCCATGAGCTCCACCATCGGCTTTATCCTCACGCGGACCCTGGGGCTGAGGAATTCGCTTGTGAAAACGGCCGCGAGGAGAGCGATGGGGACTCCGAAGATGAGAGAGTAAATAGTGGCTTTGATGGTCCCGAAAATCAGCGGGACAAGGCCGAATTTGGATTCGAAATCATCCGTTGCCGCGGACGACTGCCAGACGTGTTCCCCAGACGCCGCTCCTTCGTACCAGACTGGAAGGAAAAGGGATCGAAAAGTGGTTTCAGGGTACTTGGGGTCCATTTCCCAGAGGGTGACACCGTTGGAAAACCGGGCCAGAAGACGGTTTTCCCGGGGCGCAAAGGCGACTTCCCTGACCGGGCCCTGCCCGGAATCGGAAGAAAGCCGGGCCAGTTCCTTGTGGCTGGTCACGTGGACGACGCGCACATTGCCGTCCTGGTAACCCACCCCCATGAGCCTCATCCTGGACGAGGACGTGACCGCAGTTACCGGAAATCCCGCCCCCGGGAATTCATGGGCAGCGACAAGAAGAAGTCCATTTCCTTGCCCTCCCCCTTCAATGGAGGGAGCCCTTGCCGGGAACCAAGCCCTGATCCTGCCGGTGGTGTCCCCGGCGAGAAGCGTCGTACTTCCCAGGAGGGATGCCAGAGCCGTCAGCTCTTCACCCTTTTCCTCTACGAGGTCCACCGTTTCCTGGAGATAAGGGTTCTCGAAATCCCGGGTGTTGTAGCGGTACAGCAGGCCGTCGTCAAAGGCCAGGCAGACGAAATCTCCGAGGCCCGAAAGGGCAAGAAATGCGGGGATCCGGCCTTCTTCCGGAGCCTCATAGGAAACTTGAATCTCCTCCGTCCGTACCGTCACCTCCCCAGTGAGCATGTTTTCCTGCTCGTGCACCCTTGCCAGCCTCAACGTTTCGTCTTCGTGAAAAGCGGCATAGGTCCTGACTGCCCCTGCGGTGGACTGGTCGATGAGCATGACCGCCCCCCGTGATCCTCCTGCAACCGGTTCCCGGAAACTGACGGACAGCTGTTGTGAACGGAATTGATCGGGGGAGATGCGCTGGATCATGGCGTAGCCGAAGGGGGCACCTCCCCCCTCCTTCAGCTTTCTCAGCGAAGGCTCCACTTCCCCTTCATCAAGAAAAGCCGCTTTGAATCCGATCCTGCCGAAAGACACGGATCCGTCATCGAATCCAAGGATCACATCGGCAGAATCGTTGGAAAATGAGGCTGCGGTGATGGTTTTCTCCGGGAAGAGCTGCCTTTCTTCGAAAAGGGCCCCAGTGTCCAGGCGAAAAATCCTGATCCTGCCGTCCCTGAAAAGCTGCCAATCCATGAGAGTGTGCTCATCGATGGATGTCTTGAGGATGTCTCCACTCCCTGGGGCGGGGAGGGGGCGGGGCGGGCCCACCTGAGCCGGCAGAAACAGGGGAAATGCAACCCAGAGAAGGAGAAAAAAAACGGTGGAAACGGCGATGACCGTTCCAATCCCCCCCACCGTGATGATCCATCGGGACAGGACATCGCCTATCCGGACGGTCCAGATGGTTTCCTTTTTCCGTTTTTTCCCTGAAAAACCGCTCATTGATCCACTCTGCAAGGGGGTAATTCGATGAAGGTGCGGCGGCACGATGCCGTGCCGCCGCCTATAGTAACAGGTGTCCCCGAAAAAGATAACGGGGAAACCTGAAACCTGGAACCACTATTTTACACCGACAGACTGAAGGGCTTCACCGGCGATCTTCGCGGTAATGGGAAGGTACCCGTCCTTCACGACCATCTCCTGCCCCTGCCTGCTGAAGATGAACCGGACGAACTCCCTGCGCAGAGGATCCATTTCGCTTCCCGGCTTGTAATTGACGTAAACGTACAGGAACCTCGCCAGCGGATATTCCCCGCTGTAGGCATACTGTGCCTCGGCCGGAATAAAGGTTGAACCCGACTTGGCCAGGGGAACCACCCGGACGTCGGCGGTTCTGTAGCCGATTCCCGAGTACCCGATGCCTCCGAGATCGCTGGCAACTCCCTGGACCACGGCCGAACTGCCGGGCTGTTCCTTGACCGAATCCTTGTAATCGCCCTTCCCCAGGACATGCTCTTTAAAGAAACCATAGGTCCCCGAGGCCGAGTTCCTTCCGTAAATGGAAATGGGAAGGTTGGAAAATTTTCCAGACATCCCAAGCTGGCCCCAGTTGTTGATGTCATCCTTGTATCCCATCTTCCGGGTTTTTGAAAAGATGGCGTCCACCTGGCCGAAGGACATCCCCTCAACAGGGTTGTTCTTGTTCACATAGACGGCCAGCATATCGATGGAAGTGGGAAGATGCGTGGGTTTGTAGCCGAATTTCGCCACGAATCCGTCTATTTCCTTATCCTTCATCATCCGGCTCATGGGTCCAAGGTTGGAGGTGCCGGCAATGAGGGCCGGGGGGGCCGTGGAAGATCCCTTCCCCTCGATTTCCACCGTCACGTTGGGATAGAATTTCTTGAACCCTTCCGCCCAGAGGGCCATCAGGTTGTTAAGAGTGTCAGAGCCAACACTCTTGATGGAACCGGTTACACCCTTAACGGCCTTGTACTCCGGCAGGTTCGGATCCACGGTTACCTCTGCCTTGGCGAGGCCGCCGGAACCCAGGAACCAGGTCACCACAAACATTGAAATCAACAACTTCTTCATTTAAATCTCTCCTTTTCTTTTTCTGGAGCCAGACAGCTCCTGATTGTCATCCCCGACGGACCCGAATGGATCCAATTTTTCGACAGTGGCATCATGGGCACCGGATGTTAAGAAACCATTAGGGAAAAATGAGAATAAGATGAATGCCGGGAAACGAAAGAACCTTCGAGGGGGAACCGGAAAAGGGGTTTTCAGGCCGGCAGGATTATGACGAAAGAGCTGCCTTTTCCAGGGCTGCTCGCAACCTGGACCTTGCCTCCGTGGGCCTGGACGATATGCTTTACAATGGCAAGGCCCAACCCCGTACCGCCCAGTTTCCGGCTCCTGGCCTTGTCCACTGTGTAGAACCTCTCGAAAATCCGGGAAAGATCCTTTTTTTCTATCCCCACGCCGCTGTCTGATACCTTGATGCTCAAAAAACCGTCCTCGAAGGCGCAGTCGAGGTTGACCGTACTTCCCTCCGGGCTGTATTTGATGGCGTTGTCAATGAGGTTGATCAGGGCCTGCACCAGCAGTGATGGATTGAACCTGGTCTTGAGATCCTGGGCGCATCCGGTAACGATGGAGATCTTTTTCCCGGCGGCCGCGGCGTGACATGCCTCGACTGATTCCTCCATGATATCAAGAACTTTTCCCTCTTCGAGATAGATCTCACCCTTTTCAGCCTGCATTTCGATCTTCGATAGGCTCAGGAGATCCTGGACGATGGCGCTAAGGCGGTCGGCATGCTTCCCGATAATCCCCAGGAAGCGCTCGGCAGTCTCCCTGTCTTCCAAGGCTCCCTCAAGAAGGGTCTCGACGAACCCCTTGATGGATGTGACGGGAGTTCTTATCTCGTGGGAGGCGTTGGCGACGAATTCCCTTCGGATATTCTCCAGGTGCCGGATCTTCGTAACATCGTTGAGCACAACAAGAGCGCCGATCTCTTTTCCGGAGGCATCCCGAAGAGGGGTCCCGTGGACCTGAAGAAACCTTTTTCCTTCATTGTAAAATGCAATTTCAGCCTCCACCGGTTCTAGACTCTGGAGGGTCCGTTTGACAAATTCCTGAAGCTCGGAATTGCGGATGGCTTCCTGAATTGTTCTGTTTCTGCTCTTTTCCGGGTCCAGGGAAAGAAGGACAGACGCGGCCTGGTTGATGTTGATGAGGTGCTCTTCCTGGTCGAAAGCCAGAACCCCCTCCACCATGCTCGCCAGCACTGCTTCAAGCTCATTGCGCTGACTGATCACCGTTCTGATCCTGTCGTCGAGCTGCTGGGCCATCCGGTTCAATTCCTTGGCCAGATCCGCGAACTCCTCGGTTTCCGGAATCCGGAGCTGGGAGGAAAAATCACCCCTCGCGAATTTCCGGGCACCCTGGCGAATATCCCTGACCGAGGATGTGATCCGGCTGGAAAGGTAGATGGTTGTGGAAACGATGAGCAGCCCCGCGAGAAGGACTCCCGCACCGAACCGCAGTTTGGTAGACCAGAGGGCCTCGGTCATCCTGGAAGCGGCGACCGCGATACGAACGACCGGGGTTTTTTCACCTTCCCCCGCCGGGACAGCCACATACATAAAGGGTTTTTCCACCGTATAGCTATAGCGGATGACCGTCCCTGACCTGTTTTTCCAGGCGCCCTGGATCTCCGGGCGCGTGGAGTGGTTGTCCATCTTTTCGGGGTCTTCCTCGGAATCGCAGAGGACCAAACCGTCTTTTCCCACGACGGTGACCCGGGTCCGGGACCTTATTCCCATTTCACTGCACCATGAAGAAATTGCCCCCTTCTCCCGGGAAAAAAGGGGGTCTTCGAGATTAGAAACCAGGTCCGCGGCAATGACCCGCGCAAGTGACGTTAAATCCCTGACTTTTTCCCGGTGATAAAAGGCAGTCATGTCCCGGCCTGCGAAAAAGGCGATCCCGGAAAGGACCACGGCGACCACGACGAGGTAGGGAGGCAGAAGTTTCCAGGCTAGACGCTTGCGGGACAATGGAGATTCTCCTGAAGAACAGAAGGAAGAATGGTAAAGAGGAAAATGGGGAAAAGCAAGTTCTGTTTGTTTTCTTCCTAATATCTTTTCCCTTCCCGGTTTTTATTCCTTTAAACGATACCCGACTCCCCGGACCGTTTCGATGAGACCTCCGAATTCTCCGAGTTTCTTCCGGAGCCCGAGGACATGGACATCGACGGATCTTTCGGTCACATGGTAATCTGTCCCGCGGACGGCATCAACGATCTGCGAGCGGGTAAAAACCCAGCCCGGCCGGCGGGCTAGAAACTGCAGGATATTAAATTCCGTGAAGGTCAGATCCACTTCATCGGAACCGGCCCGGACCTCCCTTCTGCCCGGATGGAGATACACTCCGTGCCTTTCGAACACCCCGTCCGAACCCTTCTCATCTTCCGCCATCTTGCGGCGGAGGACGCTCCGGATCCTGGCCACAAGGACTTTTGGGCTGAAGGGTTTGACAACGTAATCATCGGCACCGATCTCCAGTCCCGTGACCACGTCGGATTCTTCGCCCTTTGCGGTCACCATGATGATGGGGACGCTGGAGTTTTTCGGGGTACTTTTCAGACGCCGACAGACCTCGAGCCCGTCTATTCCCGGCAGCATCAGGTCCAGCACAACCAGATGGGGCTGCTCTCTGTTTGCCGCGGCGAGAGCCTCCTCCCCCGATGTGGCCTTCAGAACCTGATAGTGTTCTTTCTTCAGGTTGAAGTCGATGAGTTCGAGGATGTCCTCGTCATCTTCAACGACCAGGATCTTTTCCTTTGCCATGCAGGCTCCTCCCTTTGCCGGCCCAGGTCGTATCAGTTTTCTGTGAGTGTACCGTCAGAAATTCGTCAGGAAAAGGTTAAAGGGGATTATTAAAGGGCCAGCGCCTTCAGGGCGAGAAATATGATAATCGTAACAACCGCCGTGGCGGGGACGGTGATGAGCCAGGAGTTGACGATGTTGCGGATCACCCTCAGGTTCAGGGCGGCCATACCCTTGGCCATTCCAACGCCGATGACGGACCCCACCAGCGTGTGGCTGGTGGAAACGGGAAGCCCGAGTTTTGAACAGAGAAGGACTGTCGTTGCCGTGGCAAACTCCGCAGAGAATCCTCGGGAAGGGGTGATGGACGTGATCTTCTTCCCGATGGTATCGATGACCCGGTAGCCCCAGGTCCCCAACCCCACAACGATCCCGACCCCACCCAGGCCGAGCACCCAAATGGGAACCTGGACTTTCATCGCCAGGTCTCCGTCCCTGAAAACCGCCACAATGGCCGCGAAGGGTCCTATGGCGTTGGCGACGTCGTTGGCCCCGTGGGCGAAGGCGACATAACAGGCGGTGCCCACCTGGAGGGTCGCGAAGATCTTTTCAACCTGGTCAAAGGCATCTCTCCTTTTTCCCGGCCGAAATTCATAAACCCGGACGAGCAAGAATTTTGAAACAAGGTAGGCGATGCACCCTGCCGCGATCCCGATCAGGAGTGCCTCCCCGAAGGTTACGTGCAGCCTCAAATTTTTCAGCCCTTTAAACAGCAGGGAAAGGACGAGCACGATGGTTACGGGGATGAGCAATAGGGGGATTCCCCTTTTCGCCGCCCGGTCAGGAGCCCAGGAAGACAGGACCGATCTTTTAATGAACGTGAAGATCAACCACCCCAAGAGAGCTCCCATCACCGGGGAGATGAACCAGCTCATTACCACGGAGAGGAGTTTTCCCCAGTGAATGGCCGATGCCCCCCCGACCAGAAGACCGAAACCCACTACGGCACCAACGATGGAGTGGGTGGTCGAAACGGGAAGCCCCAGAAAGGTGGAGAGGTTGAGCCAGATTCCGGCCGCGAAGAGGGCGGCCAGCATACCCAGGATAAAGAGCTCCGGCTTCCCCTGGAAGACCGATGGGGTGACGATCCCTTTGCGGACCGTGTCAGTGACATGTCCCCCCACCAGGAAAGCCCCCGCGAACTCAAAGACAGCGGCAAGCACGACCGCCTGGCGCAGGGTCACCGCATGGGATCCTACCGAGGTCCCCATGGCGTTGGCAACATCGTTGGCACCGATGTTCCAGGCCATGTAGACACATGCCGCGATGCTTATCCAGAATACCCAGGTGCCCAGATCGATCATACCCGCGGCTTACTTTGACAGGAAAAGACGGATGCGGTTCCCCGTCCGCTCGGCCCCGTTGGCGATGTCCCCAACCAGCTGGAAGACGCGCATCCAGAGCACGATGTTCAGGGCTCCAAGTCTTTCCTCCATGGAAAGGAGCTGTACCAGAAGGTCCTGCTGTTTGCGGTCCGTCTCATGCTCCATTTTGCCCAGCATGGTGATCATCTCTAAAACCTTGCCGGACTCGGCTCCGCCGAAGGAGGCCTCCATCAGCTCATCCAACTCGGCGTTGATCCTGGCATATTGTTCCACAGTCACCATGACCTGGTCCATGAAATCCCAGAAGAGGGGTCTGATCTCCTCGGGGAACGGGAGAGGCTTTAACTTCAGGACCACGGTGACATCCTCGGCGACATCACTGATCCTGTCCTGAAAACGGAGAATATCCAGCAGATCGGTCCTGTCCACGGGGGTAAAGAGGGTCCTTGGCAGATCTCCTCGGATCTGGTTCTTGATCTCGTCGGCATCGAACTCCGCCTTCTCAACCTTCTCGGTAACTTCTTTCATCATCTGGGCATCTCCCTGTTCAAGTGCCCTGAAAAGATCCGGAATCAGGCGGACGCAATCCATGACCTTTAGCATGTGAGTCTGCATGGGCCCGAAAGGGGATTTCGCGAAAAGTTCGAAAATAGTCCTTCTCATGCTCTTTTTCCTCCTGGCAGAAAAAGGTTTTTCAGCATCCTATCGGTCAAACCGCCAAACCACAACATGAATTTTTTAAAAGGGGCCGGCGCAACATCCGGTGGGGATGAACAGTAACAAGTGGAAGGTGGAAGCCGGAGGCCCCGAGCTTGTTGAGGGGGTGGAAAGTGGAAGGTGGAAGCCGGAGGCCCCGAGCTTTTCGAGGGGGTGGAAAGGGGAAACCAAGAATTGTGCCTTCGTGCACTGGTGCACTTGTGCACATGTGCACTTAAGCCCCAGTTCTCAATCAACCGTGTTTTTCTTCGGTTCCGGAGGCCTTCCGGGATTTATGGTATCCTACCAGTACCGGGGCCGCAGCCCGCGACGCCAAGACTACCGGTGCTGCGGCAAGAAAACCTTCAAACCTGACCTCAAGGAGCCAGAAGTGTTTGAATTCAAGGGCGGGCAATTTGCCGAGGCCGTTTCGGGATCCATGGATCAACTGAAAAAAGACGGGATTGTATCGCGGATCTGGGACCGGGATCACACCGTCTGGAAGGAAAACCCTTCCGAGATCGCGAACAGGCTGGGATGGTTAGACAGCCCAGGGAAAATGCAGGGAGAGATATCCCGGATAGACGATCTTCTTCGGAAGGTCAGGGAGGAGGGTTATACCGATGCCCTGCTCATGGGGATGGGAGGGTCCAGCCTGGGTTCCGACCTGTTCAGCCGGATCTTCGGCCCCGGGGAGGGTTGTCTCAACCTGGAAGTGCTGGACAGCACGGACCCGGCCGCGGTAAAGGACCACGCAGGCCGCCTCGACCCCGCAAGGACCCTCTTTATCGTCTCCACGAAATCCGGGACCACATCCGAGACCATTTCCTTCTTCAAATATTTCTACAACATGACGGAGGCCAGGGTCGGGAAGGAAAAGACCGGTGATCACTTTGTGGCCATAACGGACCCTGGAAGTTCCCTTGAATCTGTTGCCTCGGATCTTCACTTTCGTGAAATCTTCCTCAACGACCCGGATATCGGCGGCCGCTACAGTGTCCTGTCCCTTTTCGGGCTGGTGCCCGCGGGCCTTCTAGGATTGGATCTCGGATTGCTACTGGAACGGGCCCGGGCCATGGCCTCTGAGTGCCAGGCCCCCCTCACCACCTTCAATGGGGAAAACACCGGGACCATCCTTGGCGCCGTCATGGGAACCCTTCACAACCTGGGGATAAACAAGCTGACGCTCATCATGTCCCCACGGATCTCTCCTCTCGGCCCCTGGCTCGAACAGCTCCTCGCCGAGAGCACCGGGAAAGAGGGGAAGGGAATCCTTCCTGTTGAAGGGGAAAATCCCGCCACGCCGGGGGTTTATGGGAAAGACCGGTTATTCGCTCATCTTACTTTAGAAGAGGACGACCATTTCCGCGAGGAGATCCTTGGACTGGAAAAGGCTGGGTACCCCGTCATCCGGATAAAACTGGGGGACCTTCATGACCTCGGAACTGAATTCTTCCGCTGGGAATGGGCGACGTCCGTCGCAGGGCATCTCATGGGGATCAACCCCTTCGACCAGCCGAACGTGGAATCGGCCAAGGCCCAGACCCGGAAGCTCCTCGAAGCCTATCGCAGGGACGGGCGTCTGCCCCATTTAACCCCTTCTTTCAGGGATTCGGCAATGGATGTCTATTCCGATTCAAGTGGAACCGGGATCGCCGGCACCTTCGGGACCTTCATGGCCCGGGCCCAGCCGGGGAATTATGCGGCTATCCAGGCCTACCTCAACCCGAACCGGAAGATCATCCTTGCCCTCCAGAACCTCCGTCACGCCATCCGGGACCGGCACAGGATCGCGGCTACCGTGGGGTTCGGGCCGAGGTTCCTGCACTCCACCGGCCAGCTCCACAAAGGCGACGCAGGGAAAGGCATGTTCATCCAGATCACCGCCGACGACAGGGAGGACCTTCCCATCCCGGACGAACCCGGCAGAGACGGTTCCTCCCTGACCTTCAGCATACTCAAGGAGGCCCAGGCATCGGGGGACCGCCAGGCTCTGATCGAGGCCGGGCGAAGGGTCATCAGGTTCCACATTCACGAAGATATTGTGGAGGGAATCGAAAGGCTGACCGAAGGGGTTGAGAAGGGGGAAAAAGATCAATTTCGAATTTAGGATTGAGAAACCCAGTGCACCCGTGCACCTGTGCACAAGAGGTTTTTCCGTTGGACTTTGGACTATTCTTTATATTCCCCAACCACCGGGAATTTAAACAGCAGGTTGTCCCCGTGGGGGGCGTCGTCCATGGCGTCGGTGTGATCGACTCCGAACAGGTGCCCGAAGTGGTCGCCGTGATCCGCCTCTTTCATGGAGCTGACATCATAAACCTTTCCCAGATAGGCAACGTAGGCGGGCCTCCCTTCGAGGCCGTCGAATTTGGCGAGTTCCTCGGTGGTGAAAATATCCATGAAAACACCTCTTGGCGGGTGTTCCGCCCGGACCTGGTCCCGGTCCGGGTCTTAACCCGGGCCCAGGACCATGAAAATTTATCCCCTTTTTACGGCCCTGGCCAGTCCCTGCACCAGATCCCCGACTTTCCTTTTCGCTTCTACCGGGCTCTTGGCTTCAAGAATGAGCTGTGTAACCGCCGACCCAACGACAACGCCGTCCGAAGCCTCAGCCGCCATGGAAGCATCCCGGGCCGTCCTGATTCCGAAACCGATGCACACGGGCAGGCGTCTCTCCTCCCGGGCGACAGCCGCGATCTTTTTCCACGGAGCGTCCGCTTTGATGGCATCCCCTGTGAGCCCCGCCATGGAAACGAGGTAAAGAAATCCGTCCCCGTTGGCGATGATCTGTCTTACGCGCTGAACCGGCGTATTGGGAGCCGCCATGGGGATCAGGGCCAACCCATTTGCCCTCATCTCGTCCCGCAAGGGCCCCGCCGCATCGGAGGGTAGATCCGGAATGATGGCCCCATCCCCTCCAACCCCGGAAAGCCCCCGGGCGAAATTTCGGTAGCCCATGTGAAAAACGGGATTGGTGTATCCCATGAGGAGGATGGGAACCTCGCGCTTTTCCCGGATCCTCCTCGCCAGATCCATTGTCCGCGCAAGGGTCATTCCTTTCCCGAGGGCCTGTTCGCACGCCTTCTGAATAAGGGGTCCGTCAGCCACGGGATCGGAAAAGGGAAATCCGAGCTCGAGGATATCGGCTCCTGAATCGATAGCCGTTAAAGCAAGCTCTTCGTCAAACCCCGGTTCCGGAAACCCGGCGGTGAGGTAAACGATGAGGGCTTTTTCCGAGGATGAGAACACCTTTGCGATACGGTTCATTTTTTCTCGCTTTCAGGAAAGCAATTCAATGACTGTACGACAGGACGAAGTGACGACTGACCGAAAAAACGACGGAACGCTGGAAAAAAGAAAAAATCCTTTTTTAGTTCACAGGTTCGTCAAATCGTCCAGTCGTTCAGTCATCTAGTCATTTACTCGTAAAATCGTATCTTCGTCTGGTCGCTGTTTTGTTTAATCGTCCAGTCGTCCAGTCGTCCAGTCGTTCAGTCGTTATTTCGCCTTCAGCAATGTTTCCATATCCTTGTCGCCTCTCCCTGAAAAACAGAGGATGATCTTCCTGCCTTTCAATCTCTCCCGGTTCAGGTCGACCCAGGCCACGGCGTGGGCTGTCTCGAGAGCAGGCAGAATCCCCTCTTCCCGGGTGAACTTGAGGGTCGCCTCCAGAGCCTCTTCGTCGGAAACATCATGATAGGAAACCCGGGCCGTATCCTTCCAGAAGCTGTGTTCGGGACCCACCCCCGGATAGTCGAGGCCCGCCGAAACCGAATGGGCGGTGACCACCTGTCCATCCCCGTCCTGGAGGAGGTAGCTGTGGCTCCCGTGGAAAATACCCGGAGTCCCAAGAATGAGGGAGGCCCCGTGTTCTCCAGGGTTCCGGCCCCGCCCTCCGGCCTCCACCCCCACCATTTCAACCTTTTCTCCAAGGTAAGGATAAAACAGGCCGGCGGCGTTGCTTCCCCCGCCGACGCACGCAACGAGAAGATCCGGGAGTCCTCCATGCTTTTCCCGGAACTGCTCCTTGGCTTCCCTTCCGATGACCGACTGGAAATGCCGAACCATGGTGGGATAGGGGTGAGGGCCGACGCAGGAACCGAGGACGTAGAAGGTGTCCCCGACGTTTCTCACCCAGTCTCTTAAAGCCTCGTTGACAGCGTCTTTCAGGGTGCCGGCGCCATGGTGGACGGGGATGACTTCCGCCCCCAGGAGTTTCATCCTTTCCACGTTGAGGGCCTGGCGGTGGATGTCCTCGACACCCATGTAAACCACGCAAGAAAGGCCGAACAAAGCTGTTGCCGTCGCGGTCGCCACGCCGTGCTGTCCCGCCCCCGTCTCGGCGATGATCCTTGTCTTGCCCATTTTCATGGCGAGCAGGACCTGACCAAGAGTGTTGTTGATCTTGTGAGCGCCCGTGTGGTTCAGATCCTCCCTTTTCAATTCCAGGACCATGTCTTTACCTGAGCCGGCGAAACGGGAGGCAGTGGTAAGAGGCGTGGGACGCCCCGAAAACTCCTTCATGATCTTTGCCAGACGTCGGTTGAACTCCTCATCGGCCATGGCGGAGAAAAAACCCTCCTCAAGTTCCGCGACCGCCGGCATGAGGATCTCCGGCATGAATTGGCCCCCGAAGGGACCGAAGAAACCATTTCCTCCAGATTTGTCCTTACCCGATGTCAACACGATCTCCTTCCGATCCGGCGGCGGCCCGCCTTGCCGCCTCGATGAACCGTTCCATCAGTTCCTTATCCTTTATCCCCGGGCCGGATTCCACTCCCGAGGCCGCATCGACGCCGAAGGGGGAAAGGGTCCTGATGGCTTTGGTGACGTTGTCAGGGGTCATCCCCCCCGCCACAAAAACCCGCCTAGACTCGCACAGGTCCGATGCCAGATGCCAGGGAAAAGTGATCCCGCTTCCTCCCAAAGTACCCCTTACCCTTGAATCCAGAAGAAGGGCAGCGACATCGAACCGGTCCAGGTGCTTCAGATCCGCTTCCGAGGCCACCCTCACCGCCTTGATCACCGGCACACCGACCCTCCTGCAATAAAATGGGTCCTCTTCCCCGTGCAGTTGAACCGCGTCAAGATGAAGAAAGTCGGACAGGTCCTTTACGACCGCAAGGTCCTCGTTGGCGAAGACTCCGACGCTGAGCACAAAAGGCGGCAGAGACGCGATGATATCCCTCGCGGCGTAGGGGTTAACATACCTCTTGCTTGCAGGGACAAAGTTAAATCCCAGGAGGTCCACCCCTGCCGTGCAGGCGTCCATGGCGTCCCGATGCCTTGTGATCCCGCAGATTTTAACCTTGATGTTCATCATAAATTACACGCTTTACGTTGAAAAGTATTAGTGTTTTAGTGCACAAGTGCAGAAGTGCACTGAGCTTTTCCCGTTGGACGTTAGACGTTCGACGTTGGACGTTTATTTTTGGACGTTCCTTTCCCCGCCTCCACCATCTCCCGGAGAAGACTCCCGGGATCCCCGGCCGTCACCAGAGCCTCTCCCACAAGGACCGCGCGGTAACCCAGGCCGGCCATGGAGCGGACGTCGGCAGGTCCTTTCATGCCGCTTTCCGACACGGACCTCAAACCCGCAGGAAAAAGGGAGCCCATTTTTTCCGCTTTCTCCGGTTCCACCTCTAGAGAGACCAGGTTCCGGTTGTTTACACCTACGATTTCAGCCCCTGCCGACAGGGCCCTCTCGAGTTCGTCCTCTCGATGGATTTCCACCAGAGCGGTGATTCCCAGTTCTCTCGCCAGCCGGATGAAGTCCCGCGTCTTGTCGTCGGGAACAAGCCCGATGATGATCAGGACCGCAGAGGCCCCCAGCGCCGCGGCGAGATGGATCTGGTAGGGATCGACGATGAAATCCTTCCACAACATGGGGAGCTCTGTCTTTTTTCTCACCCTTTCGAACAACTCCGGGGATCCCCCGAAGTGCCTCTCCTCTACCACAACGCTGATGGCTTCCGCCCCCGCCTGCTGATAGATTTGAGCCAGAGGTTCCGGTTCCCTGCCATTAAGGAGATCTCCCCTGGAGGGGCTGCGCATCTTCACCTCGGCAATGACGCCGCATCCGCGCGAACCGCGTGGGAGGAAAGGGGCGGACCCTCGGGTTGCAGCGGATGTCGGAAGAGAATACTTTGCTGTCCATTTCTTAACATTGTCGGCGGCCGCAAGAGCCGCTTGGCAAAGAAAGCCGGTGCTCACCGCGGGACCTCCGCGATGATGCTCCTTACCTTTTCCACAACGGCCATGGCGGCGCCTGAATCCAGAGCCTGACCGGCGAGTCCAATTCCCTCCTCCAGATCCGGCGCAATCCCGGCCACCATGAGGGCGGCACCGGCGTTGATCGTCACGGCATCTCTGACAGGACCCTTCGCACCGCTTAACAGTTTCATCGCCACAGAGGCGTTTTCCTTTGGATCGCCTCCCTTCACGGTATCGGGGCCATGGAGGGGGATCCCGAAGTCTTCAGGGTTCAGATTTTTCACCCGTATGGCGCCATCCCCGGTCAGAAGGGCGGCGATCGTGGGAGCGCACACGGAGATTTCGTCAAGGCCGTCCTGGGATGCGACAACCATCGCCCTTTCACAACCCAGGCGTTTCAGTACCGAGGCCACCATTTCCACCAGATGCCGACTGTAGACGCCGATCAGTTGACGCCGAACCCCGACGGGGTTGCACAAAGGTCCCAGGATGTTGAACACCGTACGGATCCCCATCTCCCGGCGAACCGGAACCACCACCTTCATTGCGGGATGATAAAGAGGCGCGAAGAGAAAGGCGAAACCGGTTTCCCGAAGGCACCGGGCGGAAATTTCTGGTGAGACGTCTATTCTGATTCCCAGCGCTTCCATGAGGTCGGCACTGCCGCAGCGACTTGACACGGCCCGGTTACCGTGTTTGGCCACCTTCGCCCCCGCTCCGGCGGCCGTCAAGGCCGCCAGCGTGGAGACGTTGACGGTCCCTGCCCCGTCGCCCCCCGTACCGCACGTATCGATGGCATCCTCAAATCCCTGGCCCGGGAACTTCACACAGCGTTCTCTCATGGCCCGGGCCGCCCCGGCTACCTCCTCTTCACTCTCCCCTTTCAATCTGAGTGCGGTCAGGAAGGCAGCCATCTGGGCGTCGGTGGCCTTTCCCTCCATAATTTCCCCCATGACTTCTTCCATGGATTCCTGATCCAGATGGCGCCCCTCGACAACTTCGGACAGTTTTTCACGCAGCATCCCTGATCCCTCCGTCAACGCCCAAAAAATTCCCGAAGATCGTTTTACCACCAACCGTACCGAAGGACTCGGGATGAAACTGAACGCCCTCGATATTGAATTTAAGGTGGCGGATTCCCATGATCTCTCCGTCCTCGGCAGCAGCTGAAACCACGAGGTCCGGGGGGAGGCTGTCCCGCTCCAGGGCCAGGGAGTGATATCGGACAGCCTCGAAGGGATCCGGGAGATCTTTGAAAACCCCGTTCCCATTGTGACTTACCCGCGAGGACTTTCCGTGCATGAGCCGGCCGGCCGGAACCACTGTTGCGCCGAAGGCCTGACCGATGGTCTGATGGCCCAGGCAGACGCCGAGTATAGGAATCCGGCCCCGGAGTTTCCGGACGGCTTCGAGACTGATCCCGGCACCCTCGGGTTTGCCGGGGCCGGGGGAGATCACCAGGTGGGTGATGTCCATTTTCATGAGTTCTTCCATCCCGACACGGTCGTTGCGCACCACCTTTACCCTTTCTGCAATCGTGCTGATGGCCTGGTAGATGTTGTAGGTGAATGAATCGTAGTTATCGATGATCAGAACCATGGTTTTGCTCCTTGTATTTTCAGTGCACTGGTGCACCTTTGCACATGCGCACACAATCACCTTTTTCCTGCGGAGGATTCCGAAAATTTCGAGGCTTTCGTTAAAAGAACCCGGTTCTTCTTTTCCCCTTCCTGGAACTGAACCTTTCCGAAAGCGCGGAACATGGCCGTGGCCTTGGCGTCGATCTCATCGCGTTCCCGCTCCGGAACGGAATCGGCCACGATCCCAGCTCCGGCCTGCACGAAAGCCCGGTTGCCGGAGAAGAACACGGACCGGATGGTGATACAAAAATCCATACTGCCCCGAACGTCGAAGAACCCGACCCCTCCGGCATAGGGGCCCCTCACGACGGGTTCCATCTCGGCAATTGACTTCATGGCCCTGATTTTGGGAGCCCCGGATACCGTACCGGCGGGAAAGCAGGAGCGCACCACGTCGTAAGAGTCACAGCCCTCAGCCATTCGGGATCGGACTTCCGAGACGAGGTGCATGACGTGGGAGTACCTTTCCACCGCCATGCGCCGGGTAACCTCCACGGATCCCGGTCGGGATACCTTTCCCAGGTCATTGCGGCCCAGGTCCACGAGCATGATATGCTCAGCGTTTTCCTTGGGATCGGCCAGCATCTCCTCCTCGAAGGCCAGGTCTTTCGCGGGGGTTTTTCCCCGTGGCCTTGTCCCGGCGATGGGGCGGACCGTGAGGATCCCGCTTTCCCTTCGAACGAGCAGTTCCGGAGACGCACCCAGGAGAGCCCCCCCCTTCATCCGGAGAAAGAAATGATAAGGGGAGGGGTTCAAGGCGGCGAGGGCGCCATATACCACCTCCGGTTCGGGGGCCGGCGTGACCTCCCATCTCCTCGAAAGGACAACCTGGATCATTTCTCCCTCATGGATGAGCCGTTTCGCTTCCCGGACGGCCTCCAGGAAATCATCCTCCGGGAAGGAACACCTGGCGTATCTCATGATCCCTTCCGGACCAGGAGGTTCCTGGGGCGGTGTTTTTCCAAGTTGGGCTGAAACTTCCCGGCAGAGGTTCTCGGCAGCCGAACAGCTCTTACCAAGACAGACAAGGACAAGGCTCTTTTTGGCCGCGTCTTTCAGAACAAGGATCGAGGGGAGGTAGAAAACCGTGTCCGGAAGACCCAGGTCATCCCTGGCGGCGCGGGGGATCTCTTCGAATAGTCCGCAGGCCTCATACCCGATAGAGCCGATCCACCCCGCAGCCAAACGGAAATTTTCCAGCGCCGGAGGAAGAAAAACATGCGGCTCAAGGGATTTGAGGATCTCAAGAGGATCCTCAACGGTGATGTCGGCCCCTTTTCCATCCCGGTCCCGAATCGAAAAATGCGGCCCCCTACCCTCGATCACCAGGAGGGGACGTGCCGCGGCGATGCCGTACCTCGCGTATTTTTCGGTCCCTTCCCTACTTTCCAGAAAAACCACGGGGTCAAAGGAGGAAAGGGATCGGAAAAGATGGGGCATCTCCCCCAATCCGTAAGGGAGCTTGACGGTGGCACACTGAAGACGCATGGGTTTTAAAGGTAGTATCATTATTTTCGAAGTCCCTTTCTCCAAAAGTACTCCCGGAAATCTTTTTTTCCTTCTTCCTCCCGGGAACCTCAATCATTCCGCCCGTGATACCCGGGACCCGGAGGGTCCGTAAAAGAACAAAAAAAACCGCGGGTTCCTGGAGAACCCGCGGCCGAAAAACACTGGTAATATCGCTACCGGATCAGCGGCCTGGACCCTCCCCCACAGGATTTCCCCGCCACCACCAGCCGGAATTGTTAAAGTCGTATGCGCGAACCGTCATTTCCATAGTATTGATGCGATTATCAAATTTACTTTAGCAAGTCAATAGAAATCCCGGCGGGAGGTTGTCTTTTGAGCTGCGTCCAGCGTCCAAAGTCCAACGTCCAACGTGAAAAAAACAAGGGGGAGCTTTTGTGCTCCCGGACAAACGTGTACTTTTGCCCTGGATTTTTTTCTGTTTATTTCCCACTTCCTTTCCGCAGGCGATCTGTTTTCCACCTCCCGGCTTAAAAACCGGATGTCTCGCACCCGGCGGTCATGGCGATGGAGCCTTCATGACCGGATCATCAGGCAGACGGAAACCGGGGATCCTTCGAAAAGACGCACCCCTTTCGCCCCCACCATCAGAAGGGTCCCGGAAACGTCTTTCCAGCTGGTGACGATCCGGGTTGCCTGCCACACGCCGTTCCTTGCGAGAGAAGGGTGGTTCTCGAGGTAAAGGACCGCCCCCTCGG
>Ga0272443_10001173_pt1 | contig 40517 bp, 28 predicted proteins | sample SSMAcet12_FD_193581 | JGI IMG/M metagenome (GOLD analysis project Ga0272443, IMG submission 193581) | Marine sediment archaeal communities from Little Sippewissett salt marsh, Falmouth, MA, United States - SSM-Acet-12 | ecosystem: Environmental > Aquatic > Marine > Wetlands > Sediment ...
CCTGTCGTGCAGCAGGACGTCTAAAAGTTTGTCGACACCATTTCCGACTTTCCGGATGAGGAACTTGTGGCATGACCACGAATAGCAGGTTGTAAAGATGTCTGGTTAAGACTGAAACACAAAATAATAAAAGGTCAGCCGTCAACAAATGACTTGACTGCCATCATAGCAGGTGGGCTACCCAGCTTTATTAAGTTGTCAACTTATTTCTCCCCTCCACTTTCTCGTTGACCGGACACCTTAAACTCGTTAATTGCATGTTTTCAGGAGGTATGGGATGGCTGAACCGAAAGTCGATCTTAATCTCGGATTGGAGCACGGGCTCACCGAGGAAGAATACAACCGAGTGCTCGAACTGCTCGGGCGCACTCCCACATACACCGAACTCGGCATATTCTCCGTCATGTGGTCGGAGCACTGCTCATATAAGAACTCGATCGCGCTTCTCAAGACACTCCCGCGGGATGGCTCCGCACTTCTGACCAAAGCCGGTGAGGAGAACGCCGGTGCGGTCGATATCGGGGATGGTCTCGCTATTGTGTTCAAGATCGAGTCGCACAATCATCCCACCGCTGTCGAACCATACCAGGCGGCGGCAACCGGAGTCGGTGGAATCCTCCGTGATGTTTTCACAATGGGCGCACGTCCAATCGCCTGCCTAGATTCGCTTCGATTTGGCAATTTGGATGAACCGCGCAGCCGCTATCTGTTCAATGGCGCAGTTAAGGGTATCGGTGACTACGGCAATTCATTCGGTGTGCCGACGGTTGGGGGTGAGGTCTATTTCGAGGAATGCTATTTTGGCAATCCGTTGGTCAACGCAATGGCTGTCGGAATTGTAAAAACGGATGGTATTGTCTCCGGTACAGCAGAGGGATCTGACAATCCTGTCTACATAGTCGGTTCATCAACGGGACGGGATGGCATTCACGGCGCGACATTTGCCTCGGAAGAGATCTCCGAGAAGACCGAATCGAAGAGACCGTCGGTTCAGATCGGCGATCCGTTCACCGAGAAACTCCTGTTGGAGGCTACACTCGAGATTATCCGGGAAGACCTGATCGTCGGTGTACAGGACATGGGTGCAGCCGGTATCACCTGCTGCTCGACTGAGATGTCCGAACGCGGCAAATCTGGGATGGAGATCGAACTGTCACTCGTTCCCGTGCGTGAAAATAACATGATACCGTACGAGATCATGCTCTCCGAATCGCAGGAGCGTATGATGGTCGTCGTCCAGCGCGGCAAGGAAGACCGCGTGCAGCAGATATTCAGGAAATGGGGTCTTCATGCGGTCAAGATCGGCCATGTGATAAATGATGACAGGGTGATTGTCAAAAACAACGGTGAAGTTGTTGCGGACGTCCCCGCGAGTCCGCTTGTTCTCGGTGGGGGCGCGCCGATCTATCATCGAGACAAGAAGCGTCCGTCATACCTCGATGAATTGAATCAACTGAACATGGATGACATCCCGGTACCGAATGATTTGAATGATACCTTTCTAAAGATGCTCGGATCACCAAACATCGCGGATCGTCAGTGGATATACCGTCAGTACGATCATATGGTACGCACAAACACCGCCGTTGCACCCGGTTCCGATGCTGCGGTTATCAGAATCCGTAAAACGAGAAAAGCAATTGCGCTGAAGACAGATTGTAACGGACGATACTGTTACCTCAATCCGCGACGCGGCGCGCAGATTGCAGTTGCGGAATCCGCACGCAATGTTACCTGTTCCGGAGGACGACCGGCAGCGATAACCAATTGCCTTAATTTCGGTAATCCGTACAAACCGGAGATGTACTGGAATTTCTCGGAAGCTGTCGCCGGAATGGGGGAGGCATGCAGTGTATTTGACACACCGGTCACCGGTGGTAATGTGTCGTTCTACAATGAGGATCAGATAACGAAACGTGCGGTCTACCCGACTCCGACAATCGGAATGCTTGGAATAATCGATGATGTCGATCATATCATGACCCAGTATTTCAAGGATGACGGTGATATCATTCTTCTCGTGGGGCAAACCCGTGAGGAACTCGGCGGCTCCGAATATCTGAAACTTATACACGGGAAAATCTGCGGGGATGCTCCCGCGCTCGATCTCGAATTCGAGAAAAAATCACAGGATGCAATCCGCAATCTGATTACATCCGGGCTTCTTAAGTCATGCCATGACCTGTCTGACGGCGGCTTTGCGATAGCGCTCGCGGAATGCTGCATATCCGATCCGAATTCACCGATTGGGTGTTCAGTGCGGGTGGAATCGGATCTGAGACCGGATATCCTGCTGTTTGCCGAATCACAATCAAGATACATCATTAGCTGCCATGAAGATCAGCTTCACAAGATAAAATCGGTGCTTGAATACAGCGGTATACCATTCCAGCAGATTGGAACTGTAGGTGGAGACAGATTTAAGATCGAAGGCTTGATTGATCTGGGATTGGATCAGCTATCGAGATCATATTTCGAAACTCTGCCGAATTACATGGATCGCCCCGTAGAATCATAGCCGGTTTTCGTTTGTCAATGCGATGACCTCCGAGGAGGTCAACTCTGCAACTCCCGCAATTTCAGACTGATTTCTCACTATCACTTTTATGCGTTCCGGTGGAATTGCAGACAAATCAAGATCGTCGATATACCGCCATTCCTTTTCCGGTTTCCAGTCTCCTCTCTTCTCACCTGCACTCTGGAAGAACGGCTTATCCGATTCCGATAGTTCGTTGTAGTGATCCGATGTGCCATATATAACCGGGCGTATACCTGTTAACTCCGCGTATGATCTCTCTATTGAGATTCCGTACGGCTCAAATGTCGGTCTGACATATCTTCGCCGCCATTTCATCAGTTTGACAGCCTCAGACGGATGAAGACTACTGAATGCGATTGCTCTGTTACCGTCCCTGTGATGCCGGGATGAACCGTATAGAGTGCGAGTCCTAAGTATCGCCAGAAGAGTCCGGTATGCTGAGTGGGAGTATTCATTCCCGCTGTCGATGATTGACATATAGTACTCAGCTTTTGTTTCATGGGGCCAGGGACCATCGAATGAGTGTGTCCAGTGCGTAATATAGTCGAACGGTTCCGTTGGACTCAGTATAAGCGACTCCTTGCTTATGGGTGTAAATCGCTCTTGTGGATGAGGATCATACTCAACGCGGAATTTGTCGTTTATTTTCTCACGCAGGGTATCTTCACTGAGGAGTTTATTCAATTTACCCTTTGGATTGATTGATACGGGGAGAATAATATCTGCCATATCAACCGCTGCCCGATCCCGCACTCTCCACCATGATTTGGGTGAACTACTCTCACCCCTGACTGTGACAAATTCAGTTCTTCTGGTTTGTAATCCGAAATTATCCAGAAGTCCCTGCTTTTTGTAGTTGTCAAGTATATCAGGTTGATGTGAAACAAGCAGGATGTTGGCACCGAAATTGGCAGCTATCGCTGTAACGAATTCGTATGTGCTCAATCCGTAGGATGATATGACTTTGAGGTTTTTACCTATTGCCCACGATACAGCAGCGGCGGTATTGACCACCCACTCGTCACTGCCCCCCGGTCTCTTCGATTGACTTGAATTGAGAATGAGCGCCGTCTTGCGGCGGCGCTCATTGATGTTTGTACTATTCAATTACGCCCCTTTAGTACTATGTTATATCAACTAATCGAGCTTGCCGACAGCCGCCTCCGCCGCTTTCAGGATTTCACCCGATTTCACAAGCTCCGCCATCTTGTTATTGTCTATGTGCAATGGACGGTCTTCCTTCATGTACGGTACATGATCGCGGATGCACTCGTAGACTGCATTCGTTCCCCTGGCGAGTTTAAGCGGTTTGCGGAAATCCGCCGCCTGTGCCGCACACATAAGTTCTATTCCAACCACCGAAGCCGACAGGTCGATAATCTTCCTCGTCTTGATTGCGGTGGTCATACCCATAGAAACGAAATCCTCCTGATCCGCAGCCGCCGGTATCGAGCCGGTTGCGGCGGGATGTGAGAGTACACGGCACTCGGAAACGAGCTGTCCCTGCGTGTACTGCACGAGCATCATGCCGGACCACATTCCAGCTCCCTCTGTAAGAAACGCCGGAAGACCTACAGAGAGATTCTTGTTGAGCAGTCTGTTCGAACGGCGCTCGGACATTACACCGATGGTCGTTGCGGCGATCCCGAGAGCCTCCAGCGGAAACGCTATCGGTGTACCCTGGAAATTAGCACCGGTCAGTACCGTACCGCCATCCTCATCCGGGAAGAAGATCGGATTGTCGCCGACACCATTCAATTCAGTCTCCACCATCTCACGGCACCAGCGATGGGTGTCGCGTGCCGATCCGATAACCTGCGGTGTGCTCCGCATCGAGTATGAATCCTGAACCTTCTTGTCTTTCTGAGCCAGTATTTCGGAATCGGCTGTCATTTTGCGAATGTTCGATGCTGACTCGATAGCGCCTCGATATCCGCGAACTTTGTGCAGACGTTCATCATAGGCGAGCATGTTTGCCTTGAGGACCTCGACGGTCATAGCGGCGGCTATCTCAGCCGTTTTGATGAATCTCCATGCGTCCGTGAGTTGAAGCGTACTCATGCCGGTAATTACATTCGAGCCATTGATGCATGCGAGACCATCCCGAGCCTCGAATTCGGCAGGCTTGATTCCAGCCTTTTCGAGTGCATCCCTGGCTGGCATGCGTTTGCCCTCGAAGAACGCCTCACCCTCACCGATAACGACAAGAGCGATCTGCGACATCGGCGCAAGGTCTCCGCAGGCGGCAACCGAGCCACGTTTGCAGACAACCGGTGTTACACCTTTATTCAGCATGTCGCGAAGGGTCTCGACGATTATTGGACGGCAACCGGAGTGCCCCTGAGTGAGTACCTTGATACGGGACACCATCGCCGCACGGACGATCTCTTCGTCCATCGGTTCACCGATACCCGCAGCATGACTGTAAACGATGTACTTTTGGAATTCTTTGACCTGATCAGGTGGAAGAAAAACCTCGGATAGCTCGCCAATGCCGGTTGTTATACCGTACATGATCGCATGCTCCCCGATCTTCTTGTCTACAAAAGCGCGGCAGTGTTTGATTCTGTCGAACGCGCTGTCGGTCAGTTCTATCGTATCACGGTCGCGAGCGACCTGAACGACGCCCTCTATCTTCAGCCTGTCATCACCTATTCTAAGAGCCATATCTACCTCCACAGAAATTTGAAGCGGAAGATAACGAAATACAGCATTTTTCCAAGTCGATTCTTGCAGATTCGGAGGATTCTGAGTGTCGATTCAGTTCGGATCAGCCTATGAAGAATCGAAGTGCCGACCTGCCGAACCAGACCGCCGCAAGCCCCAGAACGACATTCAATGCTGCTGTGCTCATCGCCGGGACGAAATGGTTCTGCCTTAAGAGTGTTACTGTCTCATATCCGAATGTCGAGAATGTGGTAAAAGCTCCGAGGATTCCAACAGCAACGAACAAGCGGAGTTCGGGAGAGAACAACCCTCTTTCCTCAACGGCGAACATCACACCTCCTGCAAGCATGCAACCGAGAACATTTACCGACAGAGTACCGTAGGGAAAGGATGCGCCAAGAAAGCGGTGCACGAATTCACTTAAATAGTAACGAGATATTGCTCCAATGAGTCCGCCGACACCTATAACGTAGATTTTCAACATCTGTTGGCTCCGGTTGAAAGTTCAGGTTGTGAATTCAGAGGAGTCATCAGCCATATCGGCGGTTAAAGGCGAACTCCATCGCCATTGGTCCGCAGATAATAGCGATCGGATCGAAAAAGTCAATCCCATTTTCAATCCCTTAGATCACTGGCTTGTTGAAAAAGTCCCACTTCTCCGTTTTTGCAGTTCTTGCCCGCCTGCGGCGGGCAAGAACTACCGGAACGATTATCTATGGTTTGTCAACATGCCCATTACATCTGGGGGATTATTGAGACCATAGCAGAGATCTTGCCTTGACTCTTTCGTAACAATTTAAGTCATTGTCCTGCATGAAACTTTCGAAGGCACAGTTGTCCGTTTACAAATCACTCTCCGGAACCAAAGGACGGGCAAAACACTCGAAATTTCTCATAAGTGGTGTGCGTGCAATCAAAGAGGCAATAGAAGCCGGAATACGAACCGAGACTATCGTGGTTGCGGTGGATGCCCTGAGTGACTACGGCCATGATTTTCTTATGACCCTGAAGAACAGCAAACTGGAGATAACGGAAGCCTCACCGAGCGAGATTGCGCGAATCGATGATTCGAGGACATCCCAGGGAATGATTGCAGTTTCAAATCTGGATTCGTTTCCAGCACCAGATCATGTTGTATCTGCATCAAGGGTCCTTGTACTGGATCGGATATCCGATCCATCGAATCTTGGTGCGATTCTGAGGTCGGCACTTGCATTTGGTTTTGAGGATATCATACTCGGTTCCGGTACCGCCGATCCGCTGTCACCGAAAGTTATCCGGAGTTCGACCGGGAACCTGTTCCATCTGCGGCTTCATCGGGATAAAGAGATAGCGGGTTTGACAGGGGAATTAAAGGGATCGGGATATCTTGTTGTCGGCATGGATACAAGAGGCGAATCCGGTGTGAACCTTAAGAGAGACAGTAAAATAGCACTCATTATCGGCAATGAGGCGCATGGGATATCCGCTGAGATCATTTCTCAGTGTGACAGACTGATGAGAATACCGATAAACAGTAAGTGTGAGTCGCTCTCCGCTCCGATTGCGGCGAGTATAGCGATGTTTATCTTTTCCGATATTAAGCAGTAAATGCTTGCGCAGAGAAACAACTCTCATTTACTATCGTATTCAGATGTAGAGTAATTGAGGAGACTGGCGGATTTATGAAACACATCCTTAAAACGGCAATAATGCTTCTGGGTTTTTTATTGATCCTTTCAGTTCCAATCCTGGCGCAGGATCTGCAGGGCTTGAAAATTGTGAATGTCTCACGGGATGTTTACGAATCCGAGAAAATAAGCCAGGAGCTTGATGCGGGTGATATCCGCAGATTCGTGTTTCAAGCGAACGGTGTCATTTCCGGAAATATCAATATAGTCTCCTCGGAATCAGATCACAAAATGTCATACGTACTGCACTTCAAAGCCCGCTCTATGGAACAGGCTCAGGAGTTTGCTGAATATATCACTATCGAGCAGGATAAATCCGGTGATGATCTCAATGTAACAGCACAAGCGCGCAAGGAATCACCGTGGCAGGGAACCAGTCAGAGTGCAAGATTGGATATACAGATAAATCTGCCGGAATCCACTATCGTTGAATTGAACGCGGTATATTTTGATATTAATATCGAAGGTCCTTTTCAGACCGCAAGGGTAATTAACGAGTTTGGTCGAGTACGGGTCTCAAATGTGATGAATGGTCTGTCTGTCGTGACAGATAACAGCTATGTCCGGGTGACTGATATTCAGGGCAAGGTGGATATATCAACATCCAATAACAAAATCCGGGCGGAGAATATCAATACAGGAAGTGAGACCGCAGTATTCAAAAATGAGTTCGGATTAATCGAGATTTCACGGTTCTCCGGTGTTATGAAATGCGAAACCTCCAACGGTCCCATAGATATTCGTGGAGTTACTCTTACAGAGGGGCACTCTACCGTTTCAACCACTTATAGTGCAATCGATGCGGAACTTATAGCATTGGAGAATGCTTCACTTCACCTCGAGGATAATTTCTCGAATGTTTCCGTTGTTTTACCGGAAGACCTTGAAGCGCGATTCGATATTAACGTGGATCGCGGCGGCAGGATTCTTCTATCAGGCATACCGGTGGTACCCATAGAACTTGACCGTGAGAGGTTAATAGCCCGGACGGATAATCCGGATTCGAAGATATCTGTCGATCTGGAGGGAATCGGAACGGTCAATATCAAGGGCCAGAAGTTCTTTACGACACCGTAACATCCGTAATCCCACTAAATCTTTTGTTGCTCTTACGCACTGCCTGTTTATGATTATTAATCAGGATGGGCGGGCTGTGAGTTCATCCACTACAGTTATATCGATAAATCGTGAACAAGGAGTGTTCACTATGAAGATACTCAGGAATTCGTTTGTCATTCTGGTATTTCTTCTTATGGCTTCCAGCCTGGCCGGTGAGAAGTATCCCCATCTAACATATCCTCACGCTCCGAGATCGGTCGCTACAGCGTGGGGTACCGAGAAGTTTATATTTAATCCCGCCGCACTGCGGACCACAATGGCGGCTCAGGTCGGGTATTATCACTCATTTAATGATTCGACAGCGAATGGTGACAATGCCGTGATCTTTTCGCGCAGTGGTATAGGAATTGCCTATCACAACCTGACTCTCTTCAATGATCCGGGAGTTAATTCATGGACATTGGGCGTTGCTATGGGACAGACAAAGGATGTTCTGATTGGCGGATCGTACACATTCTACAAGACCGATCTGCAGGGATATAAGAATGCGCATTTCTGGAAAATTGGTTTTTTGCTTCGTCCTGCCCGTTCTATCTCAATCGGCGCTGTAGCTAACAATATCAACGGAATGGAGTTCGGCGGGAATGAGACCGATGCCGAGTACATTCTGGGACTCGGGTGGAGACCGCTTGACAAGAGAATCACACTTGCAGGTGATTATACGTGCTACTCCGGTGAGAAAATCAAGGACGGTTACCTGACCGGGTATGCCGAGGTCCGTCTCAAAGAGGGTGTATGGCTATCCGGTCATTTCGAGGAGGGTGGAGCATTCGGTGCAGGTCTGTCTTTTGCGTTCGGTCCCTCCAATACCCGGGCTTACACTGTATTCGATGATGATGCGAAAATGAGTCACGGTACAATCGAGTGCAATGTTTTCTCGCAGAAGAGTGAACATGCCGCTTTTGCTCCCCGCTATGATGTCCGTGTCAATTTGTCCGGGGGATTCCCGGAGGATAAGCATGGTGGGTATTTGTGGATAGACTCTCCGAAGACATTCACCGATCTAATAATGGGATTTCGTGAGATCGCCGGTGACAGGCACGTAACGAGTGTCTCATTGTATATCAATAAGCCGGGACTTGGTTGGGCGCAACTCGAGGAGCTTCGAGCAGAGATACTGAACCTGAGAGATAGCGGCAAGTTCGTTACGGCATACCTCGCTCCACTATCCGGCACCGGTTCATACTATCTTGCATCAGCAGCGGATAAGATTGCCATGCAGCGGCTTGATGCCATATCGTTGATAGGCGTTCTCGGCAGAGTGACATATTACACAGGCACGCTCGACAAGATCGGAGTCGATGCCGAATTGGAGTATATTGGGAAATACAAGAGTCTCGCCTATACTGTCACGCGCGATTCGATATCTCCCTGGCATGCGGGGCAGGTGAATGATCTCCTTGATGATATATTTGAGGAGGTGGTCTCCTCTATAGCTGAGTCCCGCAATATCCTGCGCGACAGTCTGATTGCAATCATAGATGATGCACCCGTATCATCGGTCGAAGCTCAGGAATTTGGTCTGGTCGACGAGATAATCTATCCGGATGAATTCGGAGAATGGTCCCGTAAAATCGTGAATTCGACAATGCAATCTGAATTCTGGAGCTACATACGGAGAGGGGAGCAGACTCCGTTCTGGGGGGAACCGGATAAAATCGCTGTTGTCCCGGTATCGGGTGAAATGAGATATGGTGCCAGTGACTACAATCTTTTCACAGGTTCTGCAACCGGTTCGAATATGATCGTTCGCGCCATTCGTGCCGCAAGGAACTCACCCAATGTTCGTGCAATCGTCCTTCGAATCAAGTCACCGGGGGGCGAGGTGCTCGGCAGTGAAGCAATCTATCACGAACTGCAAAAAGCGCGTGAGAAGATGCCGGTCATTGTCTCGATGAGCACTATCGCGGCTTCGGGTGGATACTATATATCATTGGCTTCGGATTCGGTTTTCTCCGACAGATTAACCATGACAGGATCTATCGGAGTGATATACGGTAAGCCGGTGTTCCGGAAGCTTCGAGACAAAATCGGTCTCGCCACATACCATTTCAAGCGGGGACAAAACTCGGATTTATACTCCACATCCGCACATTTTACCGAGAGACAACGCGAGGAGATTCGAGGTATGACCGAAATGGTATACGAGGATTTCGTCAGCAAAGTGGCAGACAGGAGGAAAATGACCTACGAGGCTGTGGACAGTATTGCGCAGGGGCACTCTTACAGCGGAGTGCGCGCTCTCAGGCACAATCTCGTGGATCGAATCGGCGGGATTGGAGATGCTGTCGAAGCTGCGATTGAAATCTGTGAACTTCAAGAAAGCGATACTGAAGTTATTGTCTTCCCAACTCGAACATACCTCCAAATACCCTCGCTCGATCCGATTGCAATCGCACAGGATGCTATCGCCCGTCTAATTGGAGATGGAGTCGAGGAATTCGTTCCACAGTTGAATCTGCATGGAAACAGAAATCTTCTGTTTCTTCCCCCTTTCGAACTCGATATTGAGTAGCAAGTCCATTTTTCTTGACAGCAATATTCCGTGTACGTTCATTCAAGTCAGAAGAGGTTTGGATAGAGGATTATTGTCTTCACATCTGAAGGGTATCTCGAAACAATTCCGACTATCAGGCGTTTACACGAAACAAATGGATGAAGATACGAAAACACAGGGAGGTCAAATGAGACTATTAACAACAATAGGATTTCTTCTCACTGCTTTACTCCTGACATCGACATTTGCATTTGGTGAGACATGGGAAGACAAACTCAAGGTCGGTGCAGAGGTTCGCGGTCGTGTGGAAATCCACGAAACGGATTTCAACAGCGATACTGAATCATTCAATTTCAGCTTGCTTCGTACCCGCCTCAATCTTGAGTTTGAAAACGATGAGAATGTGGGCGCATTCGTTCAGATTCAGGATTCGCGCGTTTTTGGCGAAATGGGACTCTCGTCAGGCGGAACGGCTGAGGATGAAAACCTCGGACTCCATCAGGCTTATGCATGGATCAAAGATCCCTACATCGAGGGTGTCTATGCCAAATTCGGACGGTTCGAGTTTGTCAGGGGCAACCAGAGAATCTTCGGCTCCGTTGGCTGGTCGAATGTGGGAAGGTCTTTCGATGGCGCTGTTGCCGGATGGGATAACGGTAACGTCGATATTCACGGTTTCCTCTTCAATATCCAGGAGCGGTATATCATGAGTAATGATGATTACATGCTCGGTGGTGTCTACACTGAAATCGAGGATCCGGGCATTGATCTGTTCTTTGCATGGGATCGTGACGGTATCCGTAACAGCAATGATGATATGAGACTCAGCCGTTTCACTACCGGATTATACCGTGAGGGCAAATTCAGCGACTTCGATTACAACTCCAATCTCGCCTACCAGTTCGGAACGACAATTTTCGACTCGCTGGATATCCAGGCATACCTTGTCACCCTTGAGATCGGCTACATGCTTGATCCCGAATACAATGCGCGTATTGCGCTTGGAGCGGATATTACGTCCGGTGATGATGATGCGAGTGATGACAAGTTCAAGGCTTTCGATAATCTGTACTATACGGGTCACAAATTTCGCGGCTACATGGATTATTTCGTTAGCCAGCCGGAGTACGGGCTTAATGACATATACGGCAAGGGACAGTTCAAGATACAGAATGGTCCGATGTTGAGTCTTGCGGCCCATATATTCTCATCAAATGTGGATTATGTTTCTATGGTGGATGGTGAGGATGCGAGGTCAATCGGACTCGAATTCGACGCTTCCGCATCGCATCAACTCTACGAGAATTTCAAATGGGAGATAGGTGCATCGGCATTCATGCCGAGCGAGGATTACGCAGGCGAGGATTCCGATCCCGCATTCTGGTTATATCTTCAGACTACAGTATCTCTTCCGTAAGAGTTAGTGCAGAAGTTATTGGGGCCGGTTGATAATGTATCCGGCCTCACTATTTGAGGATAATCGGGATTGTATATGGAATCGGATGGACGGATTGCCGCGAGGCTGGTACTCGCAATTATTATCAAGTATGGAAAGACCGGAATTGGAAGTTATCTCGGGGATGATCTGTTTCCACTTATCAAAAATACATTCTCGGAACTGCACAAAAACAACCTTCCGGAAGAATATTTCCTCTTTGCGCTAATTTCACGATCCCACCGTGAGATAACCAACCTGCCCCAAAAACCTGAAATTTCACAAGACATATCAATTCAGGATATACTGGCTGAATTCAGAGAATCTGAAGAGTATAGTGTTGATCCGCGTGTGAGGGAGATTGATGATTTCCGTCAGCAGGCGGTTCTTGGCGATTTCGTTTACTACTTATCCAAGCTGTTTTTCTATGAGGGAGATATCGGCGGTAAGATTATCGAGCGGATACGTGAACCTGGTTAACCACCGGAACCTTTCGTGAATATCTCGAACGCCTTTATACCCGTCAAGGTTGCTATACTGACGATAATCCCGGCTATCACAACACCGAGCGCGAGATAGGGAAAAGCTCTTCGTTTGTCGAGTTTGAGAAGCCACGCTGCAAGTGTTCCCGTATAGGCTCCCGTTACAGGCAGAGGAATTGCAACGAACAGCATCACGCCCACATAACCCCACTTGGCGACGTTTGCCTCGGCTTTTTTACGCGTCCGAATCACCCACTTGTCAAAAACCCAGCGGTAGGGTTTTATCCTGTAGAACTGGTGGTGCAGTGTTTCCAGAAAGAGAAACAGAATGGGGATGACCAGCATGTTGGAGATGACGCATACGATGTACGCAACCGGTATCGAGTAGCCATTAGCTACAGCGTACGGTATCCCTCCCCTCAATTCCGCGATGGGAAGAAGCGACAGTATGATTGCGTGCAACAGTTTTTCCATAACTCCTATCCGAAACTGCACCATATTACCGTTCAGTGGCGTGATCTACAAGTATTTTATCTCAAAGTTGCGGAGTGTGTCGTGTAGAGGTGTATTTGATTTAGGCTTTTTTCGTTCAGCGATCATTATCAAGGCAGGTATTTAGCCTGCCTTGATATTTGTTTGGCTTGGAATCTTATGATGATTGGCTCGAAGAGTCAGAGGATACTGATCGACTGATAAGCGGTTTAAGGTCCATACCTGTCGGTTGTTGGAATACTTTCAGATCGAACAACGGGACAATTGCAAGTATGTGGTCGAAAATATCCGCCTGAATTCCCTCGTAGTTGATCCATCTCTTGTCCGCTGAAAAACAGTATATCTCGATCGGAAGACCCTCCGGTCCCGGTTGAAGCTGCCGGACCATTGCGGTCATTTCGTGGTTTATCATTGGATGATTCTTGATATAGGCATCGACATAGGCGCGGAAAGTCCCTACGTTCGTCAACCTGCGACCGTTTATTAATTCGGTGAGATCGGCTTTGGTCTCCTCATTAAATCGATTGATCTCATCTATCTTCCTGTCGAGATATTCCGTAATGTAGCGGTATTTCTTGAACCGCTGAATCATCTCCTCGGTGCAGAATTTCACGGATGTCATGTCGATATGGATCGAGCGCTTGATCCGCCGACCGCCGGACTCCTGCATTCCTCTCCAGTTGACAAACGAATCCGAAATGAGAGCGTATGCTGGAACCGTTGATATGGTTCGATCCCAGTTCTGAACTTTGACGGTAGCGAGTGTCATGTCGATAACATCACCATCCGCACCGTATTTTGGCATCGAAATCCAGTCGCCGATTCTGACCATATCATTCGAGGTCAACTGTATGGATGCGACAAGACCGAGGATTGAATCCTTGAAAACCAATATCAATATTGCAGTCATCGCACCGAGACCGGAAAACAGGACAATCGGACTCTGTCCGAGTATTGCGGCAATCGCCACAATGGAGATAAGAACGGTCGCAACAACCTTTACAATCTGCAGGTAACCCCTGATCGGTCTCTGCCTCGAAATATCGAACTGGCGGTATATGTCATGGACAGCATTCAGGAAGCCGAAGAATACGAATAATCCCACGAGAGCCATGTATACCAACGAGAGTCTCTCTATCACCGGTTGGGCTGAATCAAACAGCCCTGCGGAGACATAGATAACGATTGCGGGAGCAATCTTGGAGATTCGGTCGAAAACCCTGCGGTCCCTGAGTGCATCATCCCAGTTGGTTTTTGTTTTGCGTATAAAGGCATTTACAATGGTGGCTACTATGCGCTTGACGATGAAATCCGCAATCAAGGCTACCAGAAGCACACCGAGTCCGAGTGTAACCCAGCGCAGGTAGCGTGCCCACTCGACTGATAGACCCTGATCAACAAACCAACTCTGTAACCAATCAACCATTAGATCCTCCCATGAGTTGACTCACTCGAGAATTCAAGTTAAGGATTGATGCCGGTATTGAAAAGTTTTTTGTGGAGCAATTCCAAAATCAAAAAGCGCCCGTAATTCGGGCGCTCTTTATTATAGATCAATCTCTTGGCTTAACTGCTATGGTGAGCATGTGCCAAGCCAATAGTGATATGTGCAGTCAGGCAGCGGATATGGTGGCATAAACAGCACATTGATCAGTGCTACGACATCGTCAATGTCGATGATACAATCGCAGGTCAGATCAAAGCACCAATCCTCTCCCATAGGCTCCGGACCGTAAGCATAGAGATACTGAATCAGATACACGATATCATCGATATCAGTAATCCCTATACCATCTGCATTACCGCGTAGGCAATCCGGTTCAAAGACGCATACATTGTTCTCGATTGCCCAATTGAAACCGGCATCGATCAGATTCTGCAGATCAGCAAGACCTGTAAGCGACGAGGTCTTGACCTTGCAATATTCAATCGAATCACCGGGTTCAAGATAGACCTCCTGATAAACTGCATAGAAAACGGATTGATCGAAGATACTGTCGATCTCATCACTGAAACTGTCTATTTCGTTCAGGAGAGTTCCGATATCCGATGGTACATAACCGGAGTTGTCATAAACCCAGTCATAGTTATTGAGAATCTGACCACCGGGAATGATCTGCACATCCGGATCAAAGGCAACGCCGCCGTAGTAGTTCTCGGAGATATCACCAACCGGTCCCATCATATAGAGCATCTGCCGGCTTTCATCCTTGCCGGCGCGGTTGTCAGAGCCGTCATCATCATCCGGGATATCCCAATCGACACCCTCACCGACAGAGACAGTATGCTCCACATCATCGCAGTTCCAGATTGTAATATGTTCGATAAGGAAACAGGAATCGAGATGAGTCGGCAGGTAATACTCGACAGAACCGCAGATATTCGTATCCGGTGTGCCGAATTCACCATAAGCGTATTCATACGTGGGATATGTTTCCGTTACCAAATTGTTGAGAGCCACGAAATCGACATCATCATCAGAACCATCAAACATCGAAAAGAATGTGTTGGACACATCATCATAGGATACTACGGTACCCTCATCGTACATCAGGCTGACCTCTTCATCAAACCAGTACATGTTACCGAGATCACCGGCTTGAGCCAGACCCGTACGAGCGACATTCCACACACCAATTGACCAGCAGGCGGTAGAGAGGATCTCATACTCCCAGTAGTCGACTATGCAGATTGCAAACAACTCGATTGGAATTGTTTGTATCTCACCGCAGACATTGATGTCTATCGAGCTGTAATACACACCCTGATCCTGTATCGGTCCGAGTTGGATCTCAATTTCCCTGGTTGCGTTGCATCCGGCATCTATTGTGCCCGAGAGCGGATCGCCACCCACGCGCGTGATCCAGGACGCATTCGGAGTCACGGTATACGGTGTCGTTCCATTCCCTACATTTTGCAACGTAAGTGTGAATGTCGTAGTCGGATCAGCGCCGATACAATCAGGCTCACTCAATGGTGCAATGTGAGTCGGGTAGCCAATCTCGGTTGGAGTGTAGCCAACCTCGCAGAATGTCTCGGGAGTAAAACAGGGATAAGCGAGATATTTTACCGGATTCTCTGTAATTTCACCTTCAAAATCATGTGAACCACCGGGATCGCGATCTTCGATATACTGAATATGAAGGCTGCCGGTTGAATGTTTAGCCATCGATGACCAGTGTTCACTGTAGCAGTCTCCGGCAGCACAATTCGGTGTTACAGTATTTGTGAGGTTAATTGCTTCTCCCCAGCTCTTGCCGCCATTCGTCGATCCGGTTAGGAATATCTCACCATTCGCATACTCGTTATCAGAACAGTCGGTATTTATGTCACCATCGGCACTTGTATAGGCGCCGAAACGAGTGAAGGATATATAGAAATTACTATCACACTCGGATATGTTCATCTTGCACGTTGTCATGTTCCATGATCCGGTATCGCATGTAAAACGAGGTCTGGATGCATCGTAAACGACTGAGATACATCCATCGGGAGCATCCGACCAGTGCCAGATTTTCGTTGCGTATGACTTCGCGCACGGGTCTCCATCATCTGCCGGATTAAGCGGTGTGTTCCAGACAATATGAAGATAGCCATCCGAATCGTACAACATCGAGTGATCAGTATATGCCAGCGGTACATCCTCGATTGTCCCGTTATTACCGAGATAATCGGTGACATTCGTTATGTTGGATTCATCCCATGTCTGCCCACAGTCGGTGGATCTCCAGACGTAAACATCATTCTGCCATTGAATGTCTCCGCACGGATCAGCCGGGTCATTGTCGTAATAGATCGGCTTGAGCCACGAAATTGCGACCTCGTCCGAGAGGGGGTGCTCACGTACCAATGCCGTTATATGGTATACAGAATCAATTGCATAACCACATGACGGCCATGTGATAGCACCGGTAGCTGAATCGGCGACACCCCTGTAGTACACCATAGTCTGTATTTCACCTGCATCACCGTATCCAGGAGATTCCGTCGCTACCATGTGAACAATCTGTTCACCATCGCAGATATCAAATTCGACTTTTGGCCAGATGTATGCGGAGGTCATTTCACTGTTACCGGTTACCCAGCCCTGGCAGTTGATTACACCATCTGCAGATGGCGATGGTGCACCGTAAAATGTGAAAGATCCGTTTGGCGGATCGATATCTAAGCCGGCATATGACTTGTACATGTCACTACTTGCACCCTCGTGATGGCAGATCAATGCGCGACCATCAACTCCGAGATCAATTCCACAGTAGCCACCATTATCACCGCTGACAGCGAGACCTCCGGTCGAGCCTGAGCCATGCACCCAAGCGCTGGATTCATACGCATTGTATTTTATCACCCTACCGTCACCGGAGAGGTTGTCCCACATCCATGCGAAATGAACGACATCATTGTCGGGATCGTAGACAACCTGTCTACCCATAGAGCCATTGTGCTGGTATTCGTAGGTTGTTGAACCCATCGTCTCACCCGGACCGCGGGATTCACCTTTCAACGGTATCGCGCCGTGCAGGTCGATTTCTTCGCTGCCGTTAAGAAGGGGTATCTTCTCGGTTGACGGTTGGTTGACAGTCCCCGGGGTAATTGGTCCGTTGGATGCTATCGCGATTGAAAATGCTGTCAACAGCACTATTGAAGCAATGATAGCGATTGAACGTATTTCTCTCTGCATGCCAGACTCCTTCCTGTTAAAATACGCGCTTCACAGTTACCTCAGGCACGTTGAAATCGACACAAGAGCTAATCTAATCTGATCGATCAAGATCTTCATGATCTGTGTGGCAGTAAAGGATTTTATTGTACAGCTTAATCTGCTTACTTAAGCAGCTTCAGGCAGAGACTCTTAAGTACCTGTTTTGGAGGAGTATTTTTACGTGCGGACGTTAGCCTCTGAAATGGATTCACCAGGTTCTCTCATTTAAGCAGAGAACGTATCTTCTAAGGTTGTGCCCACTCTGTCGGGCAATGGTCACAGGTGCCCCACGGTTCTGTCCATTTCGTCGAGCTTACAAAGCGTCGTTTCCCATGCCAAAACAGAGAAATATGTGCTCCTTCCAAGCATTTCCGGGCTCCCTCCGCGAAAGCAGAACGGAAAATCAACGAAGACCTTCCATTTCGAATCGGAGACCCCAATGCCCCTCGTTTCCCGAGACAAAGAACAGCTACGCGGAACATCATAGAGACTAACGCCGCACTTTAATTATAAAACAATCTTCGTTGGCGGTGAAGATAGTTCCAAACCAGTGAATTAAACTTCCAAGTATATATCAGACTCTTTAAATTATAATAGGCAATAACATCCAGTGTGTCAAGTGTTTACTGACTTTCGAGTCACCCATTCTTCTATTTTTGACAATCATATGTTCTCTGCACCGAATATTTTTCCAAGCATATGGTGTAAGCTGATCACGAGACAATTAATCTATGGATTCACTGTACATATTAACGGCAATTGTCGAGCTTGACAATCTGTCGCAAGTCGTTACATTAAATCAGTATTCAAAACCTGGCGTACAAGCACAGATTTCTCCGGAAATACCGATCTTAGTACCAGTTAGTGCGTATAATACTACTATGAAGATACTCTCAGGAAAGATTCTTACAACGACCCTTCTGGTCGTTATTCTCGCTGCACCATTCCTAACGGCTGCCGAGAACCCGAATCAACTAACGATTGCCCGCCTGAAATATTTCGGTGGAGGAGACTGGTATTGGGGTAATTCCTCGCTGCCGAATCTTATTGATTTCATCAAACACCATACCTCCATCCCGGTTGCGGATGAGGAGGTCAGGGTTACACTCGAAGATGACCGTCTGTTTAACTACCCGTTTCTCTATATCACCGGGCATGGACCTATCAAGCTCTCAGATTCCGAAGCGGAGAAGCTGAACCGGTATCTGACAGCCGGAGGATTCGTATTTTGCAACGATACATACGGTCTGCGGGAGTCATTTTTCATTTCCATGAGAAAGGTCCTGCCGGATGTTGATCCTGTAGAGTTGCCGTTCAACCACGATCTATTCTCCTGTTACTATAATTTCCCCAACGGCTTGCCAAAGATTCACAAACACGATGGCAATCCACCACAGGCATTCGGATGGTTTGTGGAGGGGCGTCTTGCCGCGCTGTTTGCATACGAATCGGACATCGGTGACGGATGGGAGGAACCGCAGGTCCATAATGATCCGGAGGAAAAACGGGAACAGGCACTGAGAATGGGCGTTAATATTGTGGTGTATGCTCTAACGAATTGAAAGGTAAGTAGTTATGTCGATCCAGGATGACATCATTAGCCTGACCGACAAGATTAAATCTCTCAAAACATATATTCTTGCCTGCAATACGGCATACGGGCTTGTGCTTGCTGTGACATTAATTCTTGCAGCCCTGATTCTTGCAAACCTCATGCATGCGATGTTCTATCTACCGACCTGGATGCGTACCGGTTTTGTCGCTCTCTTCGGAGTAATACTGCTTGCCGCGATATACCGATATGTATTGTACCCGATCCTGTTCAGCCCGTCACTTGATACAGTATCGCTGCTTGTGGAGAAGAAATATTCGCATCTCGAAAACAGGCTGATAGCCTCTCTTCAGCTCGAAAAGAACCTGCACAAGAACAGAGAGAACTACTCGCAGGATATGATTCGCGCTCTCATCAAACAGACCAGTGGAACGGTGGAGGGTCTGAATTTGAAAGAGAGCCATTCAAATCTATACATCAAAAGACTGATGCGCTATTTCGTGCCGCTGGGAATTGCGGTTGTTCTCCTCGCGGTCCTGACGCCGGGTCTGTTCAGGTCTTCGTTCCGCGTTTTCTCTCATCCATTGACAGAGATCGAGAGAGAGAAGACATACGATGTTCTCGTTTCTCCCGGTGATGTTGAGTTATTGAAGGGTGAACCGCTGGATATTGATGTTGCTGTTGTAGGTGAAAAACTTCCCGATGATGCCCGTTTGTTCTGGAATACAACCGGAACCTGGCGGTCCGCTGATCTCGAAAAACCGGATCGCAAGACAGCGGCAAAAAATATAGGCAGCAGATTCGGTCTGGCGGGTGATTCGGTTGCGTATGAATACCGTTTCCCGGAAGTGAAACATGATTTTTCATACTACGTTCAGGCCGGTAGAGAACAATCGAGAGAGTACACCGTCCGGGTAGTGGATAATCCGAGAGTGAGTGGTCTTAAACTGACATATATCTATCCAAAATACACGAGAATGCAGCCGGTGGTTGTGGATGAGAATGACGGTACGATTCAGGCTCTTCTCGGTACTACGGTAAATATGGAACTCCGCACAAATAAGCCGGTTGAGACAGGCAAGCTGATATTCTCCGATGGAATCGAAGTCGAACTCGACTGTACGGATACGGTTGCAACCGCGAGTATCAAGGTTCGTGGTAATAAGTCGTATCATGCGGATATTACGGATTTCTCCGGTTATTCCAATTTACACCCGATTGAATACAGGGTTTCGGTTCTTGAGGATGCGTATCCGGAGATATTCATGGTCAGTCCGGGTGGCAATATTGATTTGAATGATGATATGGCGATTCGTCTGAAAGCGAATCTCTCGGATGATTTCGGTTTCTCACGGCTGACTCTCCACTACACAACCCACATGACACAGGTGGAACACTGGAGGGACAGTGTCGATATCGGAATCGCCAAAAACAAAACCGAGCAGCAGGCTGACTATTTCTGGGATCTCTCCAATGCGGGACTTCTGCCGGGAAGCTGGATAGAGTACTATCTCGAGGTTTTCGACAATGATTATATCTCCGGACCGAAAGCAACACGCGGTCCTGTGATGGCGGTACGTCTGCCGACACTCAACGAGCAGTTTGCGCAGATAGAGAATGCCCGTCAGGATCAGCTCGAGGAGTATATCGATGCTCTGCACGAGCAGCGTGAGGTCCGGGAGGCATTCGAGAAGCTGTCTCAGCAGATGAAGCAGGAACGTGAGCTGGACTGGGAGGACACGCAGGATATAAAGGATATTGTCGACAAACAGCAGCGGTTATATGAGGATTTCGACAAACTCGCGAAAGAGTTCGAGGAGATAAATCAGAAAGCCAAAGAGAACGACCTGTTGACTCTTCAGATGATGCAGAAAATACACGAGCTTCAAAAACTCTTCGAGGAAGTCGCCACGGAGGAGATGAAGGAGAATCTCAAGAAACTTCAGGAGGCTATGGCGAAACTCGACAAGGAGGAGGTCGAAAAGGCTCTCGAGGATATGGAGATGTCTACAGAGGATATTATCAAAAACCTCGAGAGATCCATCGCGCAGTTAAAGCGGATGAAAGCAGAGCAGAAGATGCAGGAGATGATCCGTCGAGCAGAGCAGATTCTGAAAGAACAGCAGTCGATGAACGAGCAGACAAAACGCTCTGACGATGATGAACTGCCTGATAAAGCCGATGATGAGGAACTTGTCAAAGAATCGCTCGAAGATCTGAAGAAGGAAGCTGAGAAACTCCAACCTCTTCTGGAGGATGCCAATCTGCAGGACCTTGAGCAGGCGCAGGAGTTTAGAGACGCTGTTAAGAATACAGATGCCGATATGGATATGCAGGCAATGGTTTCGAGTCTGTCGAAAAAGAACAAGCAGAGTGCGATGAAATCGGGAGAGGATGCCGAGAAAAAGCTGTCCTCCATGCTCGACAAGATGAAACAGATGCAGCAGCAGATGGCGAGTCAGATGGGTGCTGAGCTTGCTCAGAAAATGCGGAAAGCTCTCGATGATGTCTTTTACCTGTCTGAGAAACAGGAAGAGCTCTACCGTAAGGTGGAACATAATCGAGGTGATCCGTCATTCAGTCCGGAGCTTGCCGAAGAACAGCAGCTTCTCGAATCGCATGCCAAATGGCTCGATGAATATATGTTCGATCTGTCTAAGGAATCTGTGTTCATGCAGAAGAGAATCCGCGATTTCATGGGGCAGTGCATGTCACAGATGGGGAAGGCTACTAACGGTCTGTCCGGATCGAGAAGTCAGAATGCACTTGACAGTCAGCGTAATGCCATGTTCTCGCTGAACCAGACTTCGCGCATGATTATGGAGTCGCTTAACTCACAGAAACAGTGTAATTCCTCATGCAATAACCCGAGTCAGAGCATGTTCAAGAAGATGGGCAGTCTATCCAAACAGCAGCGCAGGATCAACCAGCAGACTCAGAGTATGTGCAACAACCCGAACCAGATGGGACAGAGCAACAAGCAGCAGAGTCTGGAGAGACTCGCGGCAGAGCAGGCATCGGTTCGCAAGAGCATCCAGGAGTTACAGAAAGAGCAGGGCGGCAAGCGGCAGATTCAGGGACGACTCGATAATATGCAGAAAGAAATGGAACAGATCGTTGAAGCGCTCGAGAGCGGAAGTCTGGACCAGGGGACTCTCGACCGCCAGAATAAGATATATCAGCGGATGCTCGATTTCCAGATCGCTATGGAACGTCAGGACTACAGCGAACAGCGCAGAGCCGAAACCGGTGCCGATGTTCTCAGACGCGGACCGGAGGCTCTCGATGAGAGCGCGTGGATCGGATCGGAATCGTACGAGAAGCGGCTTCAGCAGTTCCTCGACGAAGGCTATCCCGAAGAGTATGAGGCGCTGATTAAGGACTATTTCAAAGCCATGATGCAATCCGGAAACTGAGGAAGACAGCGGCGTTTTATGAATAGATACACAATTCCAACCATCTGTATAACAGTCCTGCTGTTGCTCTCTCCAAGTGTGGTAGTATCCGCTCAGGTGGAGGTGTTTGACGGCGGATCATCCGTTGACCGCATAAAAATTGCAAAGGCGTATATCAGTCAGGGTAATTATGAACGCGCGCTCGAGTTCCTTTTAAGGATTGACCGGGAGACTCCGAACCAACCGGTTGTGCTTGAACTGCTGTTTGATGTATACAAGAATCTGAAAGAGTATGACAAGGCGGAGGATGTCCTAAAACGGCGCCGGACAAAATACGGCGATTCACCGCAATTGAAACTTCTCTTCGGTGATCTGTATCTCAGAACCGGTGATATTGATGCCGCCCGTGAAGTGATTCAGAGCGCCCTCTCCGAGAATCCGCGTAATATAGCACTATATCCAAAAGCCTCGAATGTCTATCGCTCGAACGGTTTCTATGATGATGCCCAGAATATGTATCTTCAGGCGCGCGAGATAACCGGTGACAAATCCCTCTATGCAATGCAGCTTGGGCAGCTATATGAAATCCGCAGGGATTACGAATCTGCGCTGTACGAATACTATAGTTTTATGACAGCGGATACTCTTAACCAGACGACCGGAAATATCAGAATTACCCGGCTTATAGAGTATGCGGATGATGATGAATCAATAGTTGCGATAAAGAGAGCTTTGGCGAAACTTGGTAATGATAATCCGAACGATTTCCTTATCCGAAAATATCATGCGGATATTCTCATGGGACAGGACAGTCTCCGTAGTGCGATGATACTCTACAAGGAGGTTGAGACTATCGCCAAATCGTACGGCCGTGAAATGATCTATTTTGCAAGACGCTGTCTCGATCATAATGCCCCGTCGATTGCGGCGGAAGCCGCACAATATGTACTCGATAAATACCCAAACCATTCATACTTCCTTCAAGCCAAGTATCTTCTTGCAACGAGTTTCGTGCAGTTGGAGAAACCGGATTCCGCCATAGCTCTGTTACACGAGATATTCGAAATTGGGGGGCAGAGCCGCGAATTTCTCGAAGCCTATATTTCAATTGGGAATATTTATCTCGATCATAAACATGAACCGGATTCCGCACTTGTCTATTTTAACAAAGTGCTTGAAAGAACCGGTAAGGGGCAGCTCTATTTCAGGACGATGATCAGGATTGGTGATGCGCATCTTGTAGCGGGCGAACTTGAAGTTGCGGACAGCATTTTCAACACGATTGAGTTGAAGGCTCTTCACGACTCGGACCGTGAGCATCTATTATGGCGCTGGGCGCAGACCAAATTCTATATGCATGAATTCGAGGATGCCAAGAGACTCTACGGTATGCTCTCCGGCATGTTCTACAAGAGCCTCTATGTCAATGACTGTCTTCGCAAGATGCTGATGATTGATGAGAACAGTGGAATGGATGTCATCCCGCTGAAGAGCTATGCCGATGCCGAATACTATGAACTCAGAGGTATGAATGACTCGGCCGAGGTAATCCTGACCAAACTGGCCGGTCGAACGGGATCAGGGCTTGGTGCGTATGCTGCTCTCAAGCTTGGTGAACTCTATCTTGATATCGATGAATACCAGAGTGCATTGGATGCATTCCGGAATCTTCTCGATAATTTCGAGGATTCGTTCTATCGAGGTGAAGCTCTAAAACAGCTTGCGGACACATACCTTCTAACGGGCGACAGAGAGAATGCCTCTCTCGCATATCGGGAGCTTCTTACCGAATACGAAAATGTGTCACTCAAAGAGCATGCCCGCGAACGCCTGAAGGAACTTGAAAATCTTTGATGTCGCAGTTACGCGCTATCTTGCTATCCTACCGGCTGTTTTTCTTTCATGGGTTTGGATTGGGGCATTTTGTTGAGTTTCTGCTCGAGCTCCTCGATTCTCGTGATGTATTTCTCAATCTTTCTCATACGGATCTTTGTTGTTGTCCGAACAAGAAGAGCCAGTGAGACGAGCATGAAAAGAACCGAGTTAACCTGCCGGAATATCTCACCATAATTGAAAATACTGTCGAGAAATGCTGCTATGCCGAGCAGAAATAGTATGGCACACCAAGTGAGCATACCAAAACTCCTTTATAAAAGGTTTGTTTTTCTGGTAAAGACCAGTATATATTGAAGTTTCGGAAAATCCGATCCACTCTTTAGGAGGAACTTTGTCAGCAATGGAAGCGGAAGAACGGCACAGGGATAACGTAAATATCGGTGTGGGCATTTTTACCGCTCTCGTGGCGTTTTTAGCCTATATGAGCACGGTTGCTCAATCTATTTCATTCTGGGACTGTGGTGAATTCGTTGCAGCTTCGGTTTCATTCGGAATGCCTCATCCACCCGGTTCTCCGGTCTATGTCCTTATTGGACGATTATTCTCAATAATACCGTTTGGAGAAGACTTCGCATTTCGGGTGAATATACTCTCAGTCCTTTCATCCACTTTTGCCGTAATGACCGCTTACTTTATCATCACGAGAATTATCGGTTTCTGGAGAAGGACCGATGGCAGCTTGTTTGAGCGGATCGGTGTATATCTCGGTGGCTTTGTTGGTGCGCTTTCGATGGGGTTCAACCGTACATTCTGGACAAATGCGGTCGAGGCGGAGGTGTACGGTCTGATGATGTTGATATTTATGGTTACCCTGTACCTTATGGTTCGATGGTATGAAAGCCATGAATCCCCGAATGCGGATAAGCTTCTGATCCTCGTAGTCTACCTGTCGATGATTGGTGTCGGTGTTCACCTGAGCGCATTTCTCGTGATACCGGCGGCATTCCTGTTCATACCGGTTGTAGACAGAAAACTCGCTACAAGTCCGCTCTACTGGATTACGGCGGTTGTTATCATGGTGACGATATTCAGCCCGATCAATTTCCTCTATATTGGAGCGGTATGGTGTGTTGTAACAGCGGGTGCGCTTTTCAAAGTGAAACGAAAGAGGATGTGGCGACTCGCACTGCTTATGACACTCGCGGGTATCGTGGGATTCTCGGTTCAGTTTTACGTGCCGATTCGCTCCGCTCTCGAACCACCTCTGGATGAGAACAACCCCGACAACTGGCAGAGATTCACGAATTTTGTTGAGCGTAAGCAGTATGGTGATGAGAACATGATTCCGCGGATGTTCACAAGGCGCGGGCAACTCGATCATCAGTTCGGCGATTTTCCCCGTATGGGTTTCTGGCGATTTTTCTCTGAGCAGTATTCACAGCCGGGAGCCGCTTCCACCGTGATGATTATCATCGGTTTGATAGGGATGTATTTCGCACTAAGGGAGCATTTCAAAACCGGCGGGTTTATCGTGCTCCTCGTTCTCGCGGGGACGATAGGGTTGACTTTCTACATGAATTTTGCGGACGGCACGATGATCGAGGCTCGAACGCAGTTAAAGAGACTGGAAGTACGAGACCGTGATTATTTCTGGACTAATGGTTTCGCCATGTTCGGATTGTGCATTGGAATAGGCGTGTCGGCACTCTATAGAGTCGTTCGGATAATGTCGATTAAGCGACTTCGCGGTGCTGTACCGGTAATTAGCTCGGTTATGGCTGTCGTTATTTTCCTGATGCCACTTGCTACCTATGCCCACAACTCACTCGCGTGCGACAGATCGCTCGATACACTGCCATTCGATTATGCTTACAATGTGCTCAACACCTGCGAGGAGAATGCTTTCCTCTTCACAGCCGGTGATAATGATACATTCCCGCTCTGGGCGCTTCAATGGGGGCTCGGAATCCGTCAGGATGTCCGGATTATCAATCTCTCGCTTCTGGATACGGACTGGTATGCAATACAGATGAGGGATAATTTCGATGTTCCCATATCATTGACAGATGCCCAGATCATTCAGAACAAACGGATGATCCAGGGGCATTTGATACCGATTCCGGATGAGCCATACTATGATCCCCTTCGAAAACAGAGTCACCTTCTAACGACTTTTCCTAACGAAAACGGGCAGCTTGTGAGAGCCGCTCACCAGTTGACGGAGAATATCCTTATCAATAACCAGTGGGAGAATGCTGTCTATTTTGCGAATTTCCCCCCGGCTGAAGTGGGGATTGATCTGGTAGCTCACTCAAAGAAAGTCGGGATTATTTATCAGATCACAAAGGAAGAAGACAACACGGCGATAGATGTCGATGAGTCATATCGCCTGTTCACCGAGGTCTATAAATTCAGGAATCTCGACGATCCGAAATACTACCGGGATGAGACTCAGACAACGATGGCGCTTGGTCTGGCACAGAAATACTATGATACCTACAAGGCTCTTGCAGCGGAGAATGACACAGCACGGGCGCTTGAAGTATTCGATGGACTCGTAGAGAGAATCCCGGAATACTGGCAGGCATCATTGAGCAGGCACGATGTTGACTCGCTCTTCGGGAGAGAGGGGAAGACCACCGAGGAATACCGGCAGGAGTTCCTCGATTTTGCGATGAGACTGCACAGCTATGCTCCGGACAGTTACTACTACAAACAGTACATCGGTATGGCTCTCAATGCTCTCGGACGGAAAGAGGAATCAATTGTATGGTTCGAGAGAGCATTTGAGCAGCAGCCGACATCGGCTCTGACATACAGGTCTCTTGTTAGTGCGTATGCCGCTCTGGGAATGTATGAGAAAGCTGTCGAGGCTTCGGAGTATTTCCTGTTTCTCAATCCATCGGATGCAACCGCAAAGAGGATAATCGAGGTATACCGGGGTGGTACACCGTAATTATCCTCCCATTGGTTATCTCTCGAATCTGAAAATGTAGGACCCTTTCCGCATATATTTCCCATCCTTGCGGGACATCATATTCTCCATGATAAATTCGCGCCGGATAGTACAGACATCCGAATGGAACCGTCGAATAACCTCATTTACATCCTTCTCATCATAAACCCGGTTTGGCTCGAACTCGTTGAGAATAACCTCCAGAACCGCAGTCCGCTTCTTCCTCTGAGCCGGTATGTCTTTCAACTTACCGGTTCTCGGACTGAAAAACGGCGCCGCGAGACGGTTTGGAGATGTGGTGTGCAGGTTGGAATGTCGCTCCAGCCACTCAAGAAGCTGCGCCCGGCTTATACGCCAATCTTTGCCTATCTTGTATGCCGGAATCTCACCCGACTGCAGTTTACGGAGCAGAACCTGCGGATTAAGCCGAAGGATTTCTGCGGTCTCTGTAGCGGTTAAAAGGTCCAGCTCGTCGGATATCTCAATCATAAAAACCTCCAAAGTTATAAGAATATACTTATATTATAGTATATTACCAAGTAGTATTTCGTACTATTCTGTACTTTATTGTTAGCTGTTCCAAAAAAGTAATCTTGCGGTCTCCGGTGGGCAGAGTTATCTTATTTATGTCACCGCCATAACATTCATAACCAATAAGGGGGAAAGGAGTATGTTATGAGACAGGTATGTCTTGTTATGGATGCGCTCTGCCTGACAGCTCTGTTGCTTGTTGGCTTCGGTTGCAGTGACAGTAAAGATACGGTAGAGCCTGCGCGGTTCGATCTGGTCAATGGCGGTACTACTCTATCGGCCGAGAAGGGTGAGGCTCTCGACTACCCGATGGAGGTATCGAGTAACAGTGAAACAGACTCGATTGACTGGAGTGTGGTGGCTGTCGGGAGGAAGCCCGGTGGCGTGTTTGGCATTAACACGGATGGAGTGTTCCAGTTCACTCCGGCTGTAATCGATGAAAGCCTGACCTATCAATTCCATATCACAGCACGAGATCAGAGAGGAGCTGTTGCGGAAACCGACCTGAGCGTTGAGGTGGGGGAGATGGCAGTCGGATTCCCGGGGGATCTTGACAATAACGGAATTGTGGATATTGATGATGCGATCCTCTACGAAGGACATATTCATTCCATCCCGGGATACGAGATCGACACACCGGATGAGCTGGGTGCTGCGGATGCCAACCGGGATGGTTACAGTCCCACTATCGCGGATCAGTATTTTATATTTCAGAGTTATTTTGGAGAGTTGGTAATGGATATTGATGTCATCAACCCGTTTGCTGACACTGTGGTTGTGACGGTTGATGGTGATGCTGTCATTATCGAAACGGATGTCTCGATTGAGGCGATCTGGGTGAAATTCTCCTCGAGTATCTTTTCACTCTATGATCTCTGTAACGGGCTTACGATTGTCACGAACTCTGCCGGTAGTCCGATATCTACGCACGCGTGTATAATTGATGCGTTCAGTTCAGATCATTTCCATCTCGATCCGGGTACGCACACTCTTTGCAGAGTATCCGGTGATGTTGAAATCGAGTATTTCGAGGCTGTGGACTATACCGGAAACATGGTGTACGTGGAGTTAAAACAAAATTGATGTGGTGATCTCGAATGAGATCACAGCTTGCTTGCTTTTTCACAGAACCGCTTGTCCGTGAGGACGGGCGGTTCTTCTTGTCTGCTATCTTCCCGTAGTAGAGACTGTGAAGCTTCAAAATAGTACTTTGAAATGTTCTGGCAGTTCTTGGATCAGGCAATAGCCTGAGGTGTGAACTGCCAGCAATTGTAGTCCTGTGGTTGGCGTACGTCTCGTGCGCCAACATAGTCAAAAAGCTGGTGCACGGGACGTACACCAGCCACAAAATAGACCGAGAGACGAAATGTTTGCGCTGTCAGGAGTCCTTTCCTGACAGCATATGAGAATTTGCCGGAAGGAAATGGTTCCTTCCGGCGCGGAAAAGTTACACCCTCGCATTTCCCTGCAGAAATCCTTGACAGATGCGGGGAGGGGGGTATAGATTGAGAGTAATACTCAGCCAACTTATCGAAGTCGCCGTCATCTATAGGATACGTCTGTCGATGAAGTGTTTGTAGTCCATATTAGCTTCTTCATACGAACTGGAGGATACGGTCATGCGTAAGCTACTGTTTTTTCTAAGTCTCACAATGGCAACCGTTCTGATCTTCTTCATGACTACGGCTTCTATTAGTGCCTACGTTTGTGGTGATGCTGATGAAAGCGGGGGAGTGGATATCGACGATATCGTATATCTTATTGCCTATGTCTTTCAGGGTGGACCGGAACCAATCCCTCTCGAATCAGGCGATGTCGATGGAAAAGAGGGGATTGACATTGATGATATTGTCTATCTGATTGATTACTTGTTCACTGGTGGACCGGCACCTATGTGTAATTGTGGCTTGTTAACTGATATTGATGGCAACGTCTACCAGGCTGTTCTGATAGGTGATCAATGCTGGATGAAAGAGAACTTGAAGGTAACTCACTACCGCAACGGCGACCCGATACCCAATTTAGCCGACAGCATTGTATGGGACACTCTCAGTACAGGGGCCTGCTGTGACTATGGCAATGATTCGGGTAATGTTGAGACCTATGGCAGATTGTACAACTGGTATGCGATAGGTGACAGCCGGATTATAGCTCCAGAGGGTTGGCATGTGCCGACAGACGATGAATGGAAGCAATTGGAAATGTATCTGGGTATGAGTCAGTCCGAGGCTGATACTAATGGCTGGCGCGGCACTGATGAAGGTGGCAAGCTAAAAGAAGCCGGCACAACTCATTGGAAATTCCCGAACACAGGCGCTACCAACAAAACCGATTTTTCCGCGCTGCCGAGCGGGTTCCGCACTCTATTAGGCGACTTCCACAGTATTAGTACCTACACCTACTTTTGGTCTTCTACGGATGTCGATACTTGCGACTGGTGGGGCCCGTGGGCCCGTTACCTGAATTACTATAGTAAACAGATCTCCCGTAACGACTACCATAAGCGATTCGGTTTCTCTGTTCGTTGTGTCCAGGACTGATGGTTATCTGGTCCTTTTGGGCATAGTGACGAAATGTTTGCGCTGTCAGGAATCCTTTCCTGACAGCAGACGAGGATTTGCCGAAAGAAAAGGGATTCTTCTGGTGCGGAAAAAAGGCTCTTTGAATTCCCGTAGATCAAAATCCTCGTGGTTTTAACATGGCAGAACCACATGGGTTCTGCTCTACTCCTGCTGATGGAACTACAGAAGCGGATCTGTGGTCTGATACGACATAAATATGGTTTTTGCCCCACATTTTATGGGATAAATCCCTCATTTTTTGCAAGTTTGAAATTCCATTTTGAACCGTACCCCCAACCTAAGCGACCGGCATTCCTTAAGTTGTGGAAACGAGCCATAAAGGCAGGGATTTTGCAATAGAGAAGACGGACTATCAGCGTCCGCATAAGGAGGAGTGCAGGTATGGCTATACTGGGTGTAGCATCCAACACAGGCTCGCTCAATATTGTGCGTAACCTCTCGACAATCCAACGTTCGCTGCGCAAGACACAAGACAAGTTGTCATCCGGGTTCCGTATCAATAGTGCCGATGATGATCCGGCCGGGCTTGTAATTTCAGAGCAGATGCGTTCGCAGGTTGCGACTGTCTCACAGCAGATCAGCAACCTCGAAAACACAATCAATAGGAACAAAACCGCAGATTCCGCGATGATGCAGCTCGAGGACCAGCTTCTCGAAATGCGCGAAATCGCGGTTTCGGCGACATCGACCGGTAATGTCGATGACGCCATGCGGAACGCGTACGAGGACGCGCTCAACAGTTCGGTTAACACCTACAATGACATCGTTGAGAACGAGTCCTATGGTACGCAGAAGCTGTTCGATGGCTCCGAGGGAAGCGTTGCCGACCTTGAAACAATTACGCAGTTCGATCTGTCAGATTCCGAACAGGCGGAGCAGGCAATAGCCGCAATTGATGAGAAACTGAATGAGGTAACGAAAGCGCATGGTGATCTGGGTGCGAACTCCGCCAATGATATCGAGGTCATGCAGAGGAACCTGAGAAATACTCAGGTTAATCTTACTCAGTCGGAATCTCAGATTCGTGATGCCGATATGGCAGCCGAGAAAACGAGGGAAGTTTCACTGATGCTCAGGCTTCAGGGCGGAATCTCTCTCATGGCTCAGGGGAACCTGTTGTCAAGCTCGGTTCTCGGTCTGCTGAACACATAGCGGAAAATTCCTTCCCGCGTTTTTGGGGAAACGCAAAGGGTGCTCACGGATTACAGGAGGGTTTAGTGACGTAACGCGTCGGGTGATTCACCCGGCGTGTTTTTTGATTCTGATTGTTATTGCTTTCCGATTGACAACAAGAAGCGGTTTAGCTATTCTCATGGTCAGCTATGCCGTTTGAATTTGAGGAAATACTCGAAACCCTGCACATGACCGAGGTGGAACACCTCGACGTGCGTACCGTAACTCTCGGTATCTCTCTGCGCGGCTGCTCGACTGGAGAGATAGAATCGACCTGCCGAAAAATCCGTGAAAAAATCCTGCGTAAATCCGAGAGACTGATTCCAACGGTCGATTCAATAAAGTCCCAGTTTGGTATCCCGATAGCAAACAAGAGAATTTCGATCACACCATTAGCTATTGTTGAGGGAGAGGGCTTTTCACGAGATGATTTCGTGAAAATCGCGGTGACGCTGGATCAGGTTGCCGCTGAGGTTGGAGTCGATTTCCTTGCGGGTTATTCCGCTCTCGTGCAGAAGGGTTGCACTGTTGGTGATGATAACCTGATTGCCTCGATTCCGGATGCCCTTGCGGCCACGAAACGTATCTGCTCTTCAGTCAACGTAGCAACTACCAAAGCCGGGATTAACATGGATGCGGTCCGTCAGATGGGGCAGGTGCATGTTGACACTGCGCAAAAAACGGCCGCTGAGGATGGTATCGGCTGCGCCAAGCTTGTGACGTTCGCCAATGTACCGGAGGATAATCCGTTCGTTGCGGGTGCGTTCCACGGTGTTTCTGAACCGGATTCGGTGATAAATGTGGGGATTTCCGGACCGGGTGTTGTTCTCCATGCAGTCGAGCGTTTCAAGGATGCCGATTTCGGTACGCTTGCAGAGGTTATTAAACGCACTGCGTTCAAGGTCACCCGGATGGGTGAGATGGTGGGACGCAAAGTGTCTAAAGAGATAGGTGTTGAATTTGGTATTGTCGATCTCTCGCTTGCACCGACACCCGCTGAACGGGACAGCGTCGCCCGGATTCTTGAAGCAATGGGACTGGAGCGCTGCGGAACGCATGGTACTACTGCTGCACTGGCATTGTTGAATGATAATGTCAAGAAGGGTGGTATGATGGCATCATCGTATATCGGAGGGATGTCCGGTGCATTCATCCCGGTATCGGAGGATGCCGGGATGATTGAAGCGGTTAAAGTTGGCGCTCTGTCTCTCGAAAAACTCGAAGCCATGACCTCTGTTTGTTCTGTTGGTCTCGATATGGTGGCGGTTCCGGGAGATACGCCACCGGAGACGATCTCCGCGATAATTGCAGATGAAGCAGCAATTGGTGTAATAAATAATAAAACCACCTCTGTAAGGATTATCCCGGTTCCCGGTAAAAAAGTCGGTGATTCCGTATCATACGGCGGTCTGCTTGGGGAGGCACCGATAATGGATGTCTCGAAATTCTCATCGAGCGCATTCATACGTCGCGGTGGCAGAATGCCGGCTCCCACTCAGGGGATAACCAACTAAGCTGTTCCTCGATATGTCATCAGACAATAGTGAATCCATCATTGCAGTTGGAGAGAAGCTGTATCTTAGAAGACCTGTCAGAGGCGATCTCGATTTTTATTACGACTGGTACAGGGATCCGGAGATACAGAAATACATGGCGAATCCACACTGGGATCCGAATTGTTCAAAGGACAGATACCGCGAGATATTCCTCCGCAAGCATCTTCTGACAACCGGAGAAAGCCAGTCTTTCACCATTTGCGAAAAAAAAGAAGGTGTGCCTGTTGGAGTCATCGTAAGCTATGAGATAGATCGCGGTTCCGGCGTATGTGAGATAGGAGTTTTAATCGGAAGTTCGAACCATCACCGCAGTGGCTTCGCTACGGAAGCTATCAAACTTACTCTGCGGCATCTTAAGGATACAATCGGTATCACTATCGTTCGCTGTAATATTCACCCGGAAAATACGGCCTCAATCAGACTGTTCGAGAAGTGTGGTTTTGTGAGGACTGGTAAAAAACATGAGCATGGTTTCGAGCTTTTTACCTTTAAGCGGGAATTGGAGGGATAACCTCAATCAGAGAAGCTTCAAACTATCTTCTCACCAAATCGACATTTAAGATCTATACAGTCCGCCATCTGTACAGACATCGAAACGGACTCATCAATTACAGCAGACAAATCTGAGGGCGATATATCGAGAAGTTGTTCGGTCTCCTCCTGCAGGGAGAGCATGGTGTCTTTATGTGGATCGTTCTTTGTTCTCTCCTCGAAAATTCTGCAGGCTATATAGATAAGGTCTATGATTTGAGCATCACACCTTTCATCTACGCCAAGCCCGTCTCTGTGATGATCGCTGAGTATTGCTCTGATTTTAGGTGAAAGCTTCCAGTATTCTGCAATGAACTGACCGACATCGCAGTGATCGAAACCGAATGTATCTCTCTCCGCCTGCAAGCCATCCAGGCCGGGATTGGCAAGTTCCCGCCGCCGTGTACTTCCTTCTGAAATTGATGCAAGTATGAATGCTTTTCCGGAATCATGAATCAGACCTGCTACGAAAGCCTCCTCGGGTGCATGGTAGTATGAGCATTTTGCAAGGTTACGTGCAGCAGTACCGCAAAAAACTGCACGGCCACAGAAGCTGTGAAAATCGAATATACCTTTGCCACTCAGTAAGTGAATAGAGTTGAATACCGCTATGGAGGTAACGAATTCCTCGGTCATTGTAAGACCGAGAAGTGATATCGCCTGTGTAACTGTTTCGGCTTTCCCCGGAAATTCCGCATATAGAGCGGAATTAACCACCCGAAGAAACTGTTGCGCTAAAATCTCGTCGGATTCGATTGCACGAGCACGTGCATCGGATGTAAGATCACCCTGTGCGGTTATTTGGTTCAGCTTGTTGATGACCAGCAGCGAGTCTGAACATTCATCAAGAAGCGGAACGAATCTCTCTTTGAGTACATTCCGATTCACGTCTCGCTCAATCGTCAAAAAGGTGTTTTTCTGCCTGGAATAGTTCGCTCAATTCGGCAATCAGTTCATCAATCTTCTCTGCATCGAATCCAGCGGCTTTAGCGACCATTGATTCCGACAAATTATCCTGTTTGAAATCCGAGAAGCCGCAATCCACGTGCTTGGCGAGATTATTGGCAAACTGAACGAGATATGGCACCGGGATGGATTTTGGGTTATCCGGGTCGAACTCCTCATCGATCTGTTCCGGGTTGTGATGGGCACAGATCGCATCCGTGAGAAACTGTGGAAAATTCCATTTGGTCAACAGAAGTTGTGCGACCTCCACATGCGAGAACCCAAGTTCATCTCTCTCAATATCAATAAATGAAGCAGATTCACTTTCGACACGGAGGCATATTTTATCGTATTCTTCGGACAGCTTCTGTGAAAGCACGAGCTTGCCTATATCATGAAGCAGCCCTGCTATAAATGTCTCTTCTATCTGCTTATGTCGGATCTTGCTGCATACAAGTCTTCCGGCCATTGCAGTTGCGAGAGAGTGTTCCCATAGCTTCTGTTCGAATTGACTTTCGTCCTTGCGCTTGTACAGGCTGTGTGTAGAGGATGCAATTACCAGTGATCTCAGAGTATAGAATCCGAGAATGAGAATAGCCTCTTTCAGCGTACCGACACCTTTCGAACGCCCGTAAAATGAGGAGTTCGAAAGCTTAAGGACTTTAGCGGATAAAGCCTGATCGGTAGACAGGACTTTTCCAAGCTGGTCAACATCCGTGTCCAGATTGGATGTTAAACCCATTACCGATGATACAATAGCGGGCGATGCGGGAAGTTCGCCAACGGTTGATATAATTTTCTCGATCGAAACTGCCCGTTTCGTTGCCTCTGTCATAGGGGTCCCAACCTCCTGAAGTAATACTGTTATTTTTATCGGCATAAACCGATACCGGTTGAGGAGAAGCGGGGCATTTGTGCTGCTGTGACTCAAGTTTATGCTGTTCATGAGATTATAAAACCACCCCTCATATACTAAGAAGACGCGGTAATCCATATTTGACATTTCTAACAATCTGGATGAAGCCGGATCGAAACACTCTGGGGAAGTCACCAAAAGGTAACGTTTTATAGTGCAAAAATTGACCAGAAAAAAACAATTTTGGTGTTGACAAAAAAGGGGCGTACCCCTATATTGCTGTCGTCTTGAAAGCAAGATTGGTTACGGCAATTCCACTTTATGTTCATGCTGATGTTAAGAGTTTTCAAGTAACTATTTATGAATACTGCGTACGTTAAGGTTTTTGTAACATAGAACCAAGGTGTACTAACCATAAACTTGATTTACATAACAGCTAATGCTGTTGTTAAACTGAAGTTTGATCCTTTTCTTGGATACGCGGCAACATAAGGGAAGGGACGCAATCAGTTTCTTGCAACTAAACTTACCGTTCAACAGGGCGATATTAGGATATAGATCAGTTGTTTAGTCCCCGCAAGTTGCTGAATGTTTGCAACATAAGTTCCAAGGAGGACTTAGAATGAAAAGCACCAGCCGCCAGGAGTGCAAAGCAGTGCTTCTTCTTACGATGTCGCTGCTATATGTATTTGTTTTGTCGCCCATTGCAAACGCCGATCCGGCTTCGCCTGAACTCGTAGTTAATATCACGGATGTGGATATAGACTTTGAAGCCGACAGCGTGGTATTGCAGGTCTATATGGATAACCCATACGAGCCGTGCAGTGGTCTTGATCTATGGTTGAACCTTGAACATCCGGAGATAGTCAAGTTTATGTCTGATTCGGTTTACAACTGTGACACAGTTTACTATAACTGCACGGATTCTACTTGTTCCGAATACATCGGGGATTCATGCATCGCATGGGAATTCTTCAACTGTGAAGATTCTCTCGAATGCAGTTGGATTCAAGCCGGTGCGATACGTCTTGACGGTACGGTCATCGAGGACTGGGAGCAGGTGGAGGTAATTGTCCACGACAGCCAGAGAATGCTGCTACAGATATTCGGAATAGCCGATAAAGGTGGTGGTACGCCCCCGCTTGCGGCTGGCTCGGATCATCTTCTGGCACGCATCGTTTGCGAAGTATCGAATCCGGACGGTATTCCGGACTCTATGTGTCCATACTGGAATTATGAAATAGATCCCCCGGATTCAGTCTGTGACAGCACATATTACAATGAATTCGGTGTTACGAATGTGGGGATTCTGCCGAGAAGTTATTTCGCTGATGCTACAGGTGATGACCTTATCGGGTGGAAATGGTCCGATCCATACTGTGTTGACTCAAACTGTATCGAGTGGGACGGCGAGGAATGCCTCGAATGGGAGTGTCTCGAGTATGACTCCACTCATTATGTGGATACGTCGGCTGTCTTCTTCAATGACGGTCCGATTACGCTTATAGGGTGTCCCTCATGTGCCACCTGTGATTGGATAGTCGGTAATGCCAATGGTCTCGATCAACCTGATATTGATGATGTCGTTTATATAATTCAATACCTGTTTGCGGGAGGTCCGCCGCCCCTGCCGGTGGAGGCTTCGGCGAACTGTAACTGCCTGGATGGGGTGGATATTGATGACGTTGTCTATCTGATCCAATATCTGTTTGCGGGTGGACCACCACCTCCATGTACCTGTGAGGATCTGATATGACGCCGGCATATTAGTGTGGTTTGTGTAAATGGATATTTAACAAACCGCTTGCATTGAATTAATGAGAATGTGGTTCTCTGGCACTGGTGGTTTTCATCGGATTACTGAATTGAGAGATAGAACTCTGAAAGTAGAATATGACAAACAATGAATTTGAAAATAAAAAGAAACTTGTGCTACGCGGCTACAAGTTGAGAGGAATAAAAAAGAGAAAGGAGGTCCGGAAGAAAGTAGAAGAGGCGTTAGAATGTTCAAACCATTCGCCCGATCTATTTGTGCTGGCCTAACTTGCTCAAATGGTGACGGCGTCATCGTTGTGCAGGCCTGATTGCATGACGAGCGCAATTAACTAACCCATTTGAGGGGGGAAACGAACTTAAGTGATGTCGGAACGAAAACCAGATCGAGCCGACACGCTTCGAGATGTGAATTCTTAAACTAAAGGAGCACAAGATGAGACGCAGTTTTCTGGTTATCTTAATGCTTCTTCTTGCTTGTAGTTTTGCTACTGCAGCCGATTACGTCAAGACCAACCTGGTAAATGGTGACACAGAATACCAGAATGGTGATTTTCTTCTGAGTTTCTACATGACGTATGAGTGCCCGGCCCCAAGCCCGATGGCCGGTATTTCACTGGGCTTCAATGTCTACACCACCGGTACTGCGACTTTCTCGCATGCCGATGATGCTTTCACCAAGTTCCATGACACCGATTGGTTCAATGTTGGTGGTCTGATTTTTGATGACACGCCGATTGTCGGAACCGATCTCACCACCGGTACCATCCTCTTTGGTGGTGCCTACAACTCACTGTTCCCGGGTGATGGTCTTGAACCTCCGGTAACCGATGAGAAGTTCATTGACATTGAAATGTCACTTGGTAATGAGTTTGGTGACGATTTCTGTATTGACTCCGGTTTTGTTCCTCCGGGTGGTACCTGGAAATTCTCGAACATGACCTGTGGTACGGGTGGCGCTCCCGACCGTCCTCTCTTCCTGGACGGCAACGGTGACGATGTTCACCCGATTTGTATTACCGTTGAGGAGTTCACATGTGCTCCTCCTACGATCAACGTAACCCCGGTTGGTGACGCCATTAGCGTTAACCACTGCAATGGCACGAGCTTCCCGTTCGGCGCCGATCCTGGCATGAATGGTCCTGATCCGGCAACGATTACCGGTTGGGATGTTATCTCAGGTGATGGTTCCATTGATGTTTCCGGTACTTACCTGATTGGCCCTCATGCAACCGGTACCTATGATGTTACTATCCAGGTTACTAACGACTGTGGTGGTGTTGACGATTACAGCTTCCAGGTTGTGTTCACCAACAATGCTCCGACATTTGTTGACTGCCCGATCGACAAGAATGCTTCGACTGAATCTGCTACCAGCATTCAGCTTGAGGCTTCTGATATTGATCCTTGCGATGGCCTCTCCTTCTACCTCGTAGATGATGCTGGCTTTGGCAGTGATGTCGATGTTACTGCAGCTGGTCTCTTCACTTGGGATCCGACTGCAGCGACAGCCGGCACCTACACCTTCACCGCCGGTGTTGTGGATACCGAAGGCGGCACTGCAGAGTGCACAATCAATGTTACTCTGATCGCCGGTCGTCCGCTCGACATCGTTATCGAGAAGGAAGAGGGTGGCGATGAGTACAATTACCAGGGTGTCATTCAGGGCAAGTATGTAACAGTCTCAATCTTCCTGGCCAGCTTCAACACGGCCGCTCCGGTTCTGGAGCAGGAAGCGCCGGATCTTGGTCTTGGTGGTTTTGACTTCCTGGTTGCCTATGATGCTTCCGCTCTGACCTTCGTAGAAGCTTTTGAAGGTAAAGAGCTGACAGATAACGATTGGGAATACTTCACCTATCGTTACAACTACAATGGTAACTGTGGCAATGCCTGCCCGAGTGGCTACCTCCGCGTAGTTGCTATGGCTGAGCTGAACGATGGTCCGAATCATCCGACCTTCGACGTGGAAGCCGGTGCTCCGTTTAATAACGAGCCCGACTTCGATGGTGAGTTGGTTCAGTTGAAGTTCTATGTTACGAACGACCGCACCTATGAGTGCCAGTTCGTACCGATTTACTTCTACTGGTTCGATTGCACCGACAACGTAGTGTCTGACCCGACTGGTAACAAGGCCTACGTTGCTGAAGAGGTATTCAACTTCTACGATTGGACAACCGCTGTTCAGGATTATGGTTCAACAGCACTTGCTGATTATCACGATGGTGGTAACTATATCCTCGTTGATGCAGGTCTCGAGTTCTACTTCCCGCAGTATGTTGAGTGGGAATGCGACGTCGACAACAGTGATGGCAAGGGTGCGATCCCGGTCATCCGCTTCTTCAACGGTGGTGTTGACATCATTTGCTCCGAGGATATCGATGCTCGTGGCGACGTCAACCTGAACAATATTGCCAACGAGATCGCTGATGCGGTCATGTTCACCAACTACTTCATCTATGGCATCAGTGCCTTTGTTGATGGTAAAGAAGAAGGTTCCATCGCAGCTACCGACGTAAATGCTGATGGTAATGTTCTTACAGTTGGTGACCTTGTTTATCTCATTCGTATCATCACTGGTGATGCCTCACCGTATGCGAAGCTCTCACCGTTTGCCAGCAATGTTGAGTTTGTCCTCACCGATGGTGTTGTGACAGCCAACGCCGGCACCGACATGGGTGCAGCTCTCTTCGTATTTGACGTTGAAGGCCAGGCTGAAGCCACCTTGAACGTTGATGGTCTGAAGATGCTCTCCGACATGGTCGACGGTCAGCTCCGCGTTCTCGTTTATGGTGACGCTCTCAACGCCAGCATCCCGGCCAATGCTGATGTCATTACCGTTTCCGGTAATGCCACGCTGGTCGAAGCTGCTGCCGCTGACTACTATGGCAGTGATCTGAATGTGGTCCTCAAGGACGGTATCCTGCCGACCAGCTTCTCGCTGACACAGAACTACCCGAACCCGTTCAACCCGTCAACAGCTATTGACATCAAGCTTCCGACTCAGTCCGAGTACAGAATTGATGTCTACAACGTAGCTGGCCAGCTCGTTAAGAGCGTTTCGGGCAACGGCGTAGGCGTGGTTACCGAGGTTATTGACATGTCCGGTCAGGCCTCTGGTATTTACTTCTACAAGGCCACTGCGGGTCAGTATACTGACACCAAGAAGATGGTTCTCATGAAGTAAATTATTATGTCATGATGACATAGATTCTGAGGAGGAGGAAATAC
>Ga0272443_10001174_pt1 | contig 40508 bp, 50 predicted proteins | sample SSMAcet12_FD_193581 | JGI IMG/M metagenome (GOLD analysis project Ga0272443, IMG submission 193581) | Marine sediment archaeal communities from Little Sippewissett salt marsh, Falmouth, MA, United States - SSM-Acet-12 | ecosystem: Environmental > Aquatic > Marine > Wetlands > Sediment ...
TTCACTGGAGAACTTTCCACAGCACCAGATCAAGAGTACAAGCATAAAGGTAAGCTCGTGGTCGATGCCGAGCGGAACGGGTACTGCCCCATCTGCGGCCACAAGCTCATCGGCGCGCCATGATCGGGCGCTATCTATTCATAGACATTCCATCCTGCTACTGCCCAATCCTGAGAGGCTTCGACTACCCGAACGGAGCCGGAATCAGAACAGGCAAGCGGGGTAGCTCAAGATTTCTGCGTGCCATCCAACGGATGGACGAGCGTGAAAGGCCCAGGCTGTGGCTTACTTGCATCAATTCCTGGATGCCAAGACATGGTACGACATTGCATTGCCGAGACCCCACTGAACTGGAGGGGTCGCCACAGCCCACGAATTTTTAACCAACGGAGGAGTAACTAAAAATGATAGGGTATTACACTACTTCAATACTCCATCTGTCACTGGAGCCATTCTACAACGCCGGACTCTCGCCGGAGGAGGCGAGAACCGCGATTGAATCAATTATCAACCCGTTCCAGCCAGATGGATTCTATTCATCTGAAGATAGGCTACGCACTGAGCGGCAATTTATCAATGGAAACTGGAACGTCCTTACCACAACCAACAACCCTCTCGACCACGAAATGTTGGTTCGCATAATCGAGGACAGGCTGGATAAGGCACTGGCCGATAAACAAATGGAGGAACAGGATGATACCGCAGATCAAACTTGAACCGAAAGACAAGCACGACCTGTTCGTGATCCTTGCCCAGCGCTGGAATGAGCGATGCAAGGCGCAGGGGCTACACCCTGGAACACGCGAGGAATCCCAGCGTGAGTCAGAGTTTTTCATCGGAGCCGTGGCCACGCTGGACGCATTTGCCCAGGATGACAAGAACTCACAGATCCCGCCTGCCATTCTGTTCGGAACCATGCGTGGTGAACGCCTCACCGACCACTACCTCGGGCGAGCCAGCTATGTGCGACTGCAATTTGAGAGTGAGGGTCACATCATTTGCGATCTTGACGGGAACGTGGTCGAGCGTGTGAGCGATGACGACTACGAACGTCACGAGATGCACCGCTACCGCAAGTTTAATGTCTCGGACATCGTGGAAAAGGCAGCGGAGGACGGCAAGACCAGTATCTGGGGCTTCTATGAGGAGCAGCCAGTGTGCTCCAAGGTCGAGATCGAAGAATTTGATGAACGGAATCCGGTGTACTGATGAATGCCAACTTCACAGCAGCACTCGTCTGCGATGTCCGAACGTCTGTACATGACGCCATTGAGCGGCTCCAGCATGCCCGTGGACAAGCCCCGAACGGGAGCGACCTCGCCATAGCACTGGACGCCAAGCTCAAAGAACTATCCGTGGTAGACTCAGACCTCGGCATGATCGAGTTCGATCTGGACGAGGGTGAATACAACGAGGAAGGAGAATACGTAGGATGAAAACATTCGTGAAGGCCGAGATGCAGGTCGAGCCGCCCAAGTGGGGCGACTTTGATCGGCTTGAGCTGCTCACTCTCCTTGCGGAAGTGGGGCGCAACGAGATTCTCGAAGTCGATGTCGAACCGGATGACGCCGATGCCGAGGACTGCGCTTACTACCGAGTGCAGGGTGTGAGGGATTCTGGGAACAGCACGACCCGAACCGCTCTGAAGATTTTCGATAATCCATCATCTGCCCTGCTCTACATGATCGTCCGCGCAAGGCCGGACGACATCCTGAACAAGCTGATCGACACCCTGGAGCGCCTCCAGAACATTGCGACCACAGCCGCCAATCTGATCGAAGATAGTGCGCCACATGAGGCCGCACTGTTCCGTGGAGACGAGGTGACCGCGAAGCGGGTACTGGGCGCACTGAAGAAGGAGCTGTCACTATGAGCAAGCATCAACCCGTCCCGTGGCTGAGTCAGATGACCAACGAGGTCCACGACCAGCACGCCATCTATTCCGAGGAGACCGGAACGACCACAGCCATTGCTTACAGCAAGGCCGATGCCGATCTGATCGTCCGAGCCGTGAACAATCACAAGCGCTTGGTGAGCTTCATATTGTTCATCGAGGGGCTGGCTAAAAGCGCTGGCTTAACTGGTCACACTGAAGCAGAAGTTGTCGGCGGGAACTGGGATATGGTCAAGGAGAAAATGTCCGAAGTGCTTATTTCCCTGAGAGAAGGAGATGAACGATGAACGTATTTGAGATCCTGAGCTACGCAGTATTCAACTGGGACTTGGCAGACTTCGAGCGCTACTTCATGTCCCGAGCACGGGGCCATGAGCCCCGCACCGACCGCCAGGAGCTGCAAGAGGACGGCTACCTCTTGGAGAAATTCTACAAATTCAGGGACAAGCTCCACCGCTTCCTTGAGGACATCCACGGAGAGTATGCCGACTTCTTCTACGAGGGGGTCATGGAATGGTGGAACGAGAACTACGAGCGTTTCGGCGCGAGCACGCCGGAAGTGAAGGATACGCAAGTCTTTAGCGACATGGACTGGAACCTGCTGGCGAACCAGAAGGAACAGCTACTCAAGCTCATGGACTGGCTGAAGGACGAGGGCTTCGAGAAGGAGCTTTGGTTCATGGAAGGTCTAGTCAGCCTTGTAGACCACATTCAGGATTACGAGGTGGACGTGAACGGAAGGCCGGAGGGTGAGGTCTTCCCGAACCTCGAACGATAGAACAAGGAGCCGATCATGTATGAACCAGTGGAGACCATCGAGTATCGTGGTCACGACATCAAGATTTACAGCGACATGGACCCATTGAATCCACGTGTGGATTACGACAACGTGGGAACCATGGTGTGCTGGCACAGCCGATACAATCTCGGCGATGAACATGACTTCAGCGACCCAGGTACGTTCTGGGAAGAACTGGTGCGCCAGGAATGCCCCGAGCTTGACGAGCGGATCGAAGCCGCTCGTGAACGCACGCCATGGATCGCCGCACAGGAGGAGAAGTGCGAGGCCATGATCCAACGATGGATCGAGGACTGGATCGAGCGCAACCTACTGGTCCTACCCCTCTATCTCTACGACCACAGCGGGATCACCATGAACACCGGCGGGTTCTCCTGCCCATGGGATTCCGGCCAAGTCGGATACATCTACGTCACCAAGAAGCGTGCGCTGGAAGAATGGGGCGGCAAGCGCCTCACCAAAGAACGGCGTGAAAAGTTTCTGAATTATCTCAGGGGTGAGGTCGAAACCTACGACCACTACCTGACAGGCTCAGTCTATGGATACATGATCGAGGCCAATAGTGATGGGGTCGAAGCGGGGTACGACTGCGATGATTCCTGCTGGGGCTTCTTCGGCTACGGCAGGGACACCGACTGGGACTACATGATCTCTGAGGCCAAGGACGCAATCGACTGCGAGATACGACACGTCAAACGTCAGCGCTTCGAGACCCTAAAAACCCTTATCAAGAACAAGGTTCCGCTGGCACAGAGACCCGAACGACTGGGTGACGTGCCGCTGCTCACCAACATATAATTCTGCGGATGCGGCCGAGGCTATCCCCCCTTGGTTGATCGGCCCAAGTGCCTTGGCCGCTCCCTTCCAATTCAATAACCGCTGAACACAGCAAGGAGGACTTCATGTCCGAACAAATGACCATGTATCAACTGAAAGAGGATGCCGTTGAAGAATTGATCGAACACTTGAACGCCGCGCTCGCCAGTGGCGACATCGACCCCGAAGACCCAGAGCGAAGCTATGATCCTGACGACTGGATCTTCGAGTCTGCTGACGGCTGGGTTCCCATCTACAACTCGGACATCATGGACCTCGCGTCCAGCGACTACGACATCATGCTGACCGAACCTGAGTTTGAGCTGACCGAAAACACGCCAGTCGCCGTGGCTCAGGCCAACATTTTCACCGCTTTGCGTAAGGCGATGTACGAGGCTCACAGGGATTGGTGCTCAGAGATCGAAGACGAGTGGGCCACCTTCCTGGAGGACTGGCTGTACCAGATGAAGGTTGAGGCCGAGGGGCTGGCCATCGAGTACACCGATGTTCCGGATGAGGACGAGATGGATAGCACGTTCGAGCCTCACGTCACCAGGATTTTTCAGCAATGTGTCGATGATGCCGCTGATGATGATGACAGCCCTGAACGCTGGGGTAAAAAGGACGACATCATCGAGATGGGTGTTGAGACCCTGAAAGAAATACTCGTTGATATAATCGAGTCGAGAGACGGGGAGGAGGAATGAGGGGTCACTTCCATTTCAACTTGACCATCACCGGTTCCGGCAGAAATGCCACAGAAGCATGGAACGATGCCGTGACTGCGCTCGCCATGGACCCAGGATCGGAACCATACTGGGAGTGGGAACCCGATCTCAATGATCTCCCAATCGAAAGCATGCGCTGGCCAGGACAATTCTATGAGATCCAGGATCTTGGCGACTGTCACAAAGTGATCGTGCCTGAGCAGATTGCTGATGAATGGACTGCTCACGTTGAGTTGGGCTTTGCCATTGCGACCCTGCACATGCTTCTGGATGAGTACGAATATCCAAACGAATAGACACGAGGAAGGAGCACGAGTAATGCCGATTCATGATGAGATGTTCAAGCGGTGGAAAAAGTATTGCCACCTGCTCGTTCATGAACGCGGGTACAGGGTGGAGGACGTGAAGACCAGCGGTCACGCATGGGAAATCGCTCGCGCCCTTGAGATACCTGCCGAGGCGAGACACGTAGACTTGAGTTGCACGGATGCCGACATCGATGCAGCTCTTCAAAAGATATTTCCGAACGCCGTGTTCGGAGGGGAGGATTGAACCGGATATGAAAAAGCCTTTCAAGAACACCGATATGTCAGATGTGACATGTTCTCACCCTGACTGCAACGAGAAGTTGAAGAAGAACCTGCTGGCCAAGAACCCCAATGCTCGCTTCTGCTACAAGCACTGGCTGAAGCAGCACTTGGGAAAGGGTAAGCGCAACTCAGCGAGGACCGGACGATGACCGACATCATTGCGCACGAGGAGAAAACCTTCCAGGAAATCATCGATGGAGAAGACGGCCTGAAGAAAACCGTGGCGTGTATGGTTGTAGATTACGCCAATCCACGGAGCGGTAATACGTGGGCGAGAGATATGACGCTATGGGTGTCCGACCTGCTCCGGTACGGGTGCGTCAGCGGCATGGTTTCAGAACTCATATACTACACCGACACAGTGGCCTTTCATGATGAACATGAGGTTGAAATCTGGGACATGCTCTGGGATACGTCCAGGGAGCTGGGTGACGACAACATCCTGGAACTGATCGCCAGCTTCAATGGGTCCAAGGACGTGGGGTCCATGGATCAATTCAAGAATTTACTGGCATGGTGGGCCTTCGAGGAGACGGCCCGTCAGATCGCCTACGAATGCGAACTGGAGGTGTAGTGTGAAGGTCGTGCTCGTGATCGAGGAGTCGGACAGGCTGCTCAAGGAGGTTGAGTTTGAGGCGCTTGTGGACAACCTTACCCACTCCACGCCGGACGAGACCAAGCTGGCCATCTTCATCGATGCCAAGATGTCACGTGAGATCGTACGCAAGCTGAGAACGCCAACATTACTAAAGGAGGAATCATGATCTGCGGAACATGCGGAACGGTCCTGCCGGACGACCTCTTTGGGGCTGAGGCCAAGGGGTTCTGTATCAACGGACATGACAACTGGGTCGAGTTACGGGACTTCGATGATCCCGATCTGGCGCAGCACATCGGCAACGCAATGGTTCGCCTGGACATGGACCGAGGCACGCTGCTGGAGGTGGTCAAGGTCTCCGAGCAATTCGCCGAGCTGTACCGCCAGCACCGGACAGCGAAGTTATTGCTCGCTGATGCCGCCGACCTGCTGGACGATGCCGTCACAAATCACATCTGGGATGAGTTCGATGACGAGGGATACCCACTCGACTGGGAGACCGGAGAACGGGCCGACTGCATGTATGTCTCTACCGCCGAGGAGATCAACCAATTTCTGGGGCGTGGGAAGGTGCCGAGGGGGTCATAATGCCACGAATCAACTGGTATGATGAGGAGCTACAGGACGTTGCAGATACCATTGACATCTGCCGGACATGTGCCGAGGACCAGCTCGTCTCCGAGGAGGGGCTTTTCATGGTGGACGGCCCGTTCGATCCGGTGAAGTGTGTATTTCTTCCAGTCCCTGACGGCATGTCATGTGAGATGTTCGAGCCGGATATCCAATACGAGTGGGAGGACGTGAACTACTACTGTCATTTCTGCGGACAGCCACTCGGCAAACAGGACCAGGAGGTTCCATGAGAACGATCAATATCTACGAAGTTGAGGAGGTGTGGGACGCCCTGCAGGCGGCACACCTGAACCCCTTCCCAGAACCCCAGCAGCCCAACATGGAAGTCGATGGCGGCATCGAGCTGAGTACCAAAATCTCAATACAGGTCGGGACCGAAGTGAACGGGGGACTCCTGTCCACGGCGCACGAGATGGACGATGGCTCGTTTGATATCAACCCATTCACCAAGCTCGAAGACCTCATTGCCTACCTCATGAAGCTCCTTATGGTCGAGGAGGAGGACGCCAACAAGTGTCCGCACTGTGGCAAGGTGATGGAGGCCCACGAGGGGTCAAGCGAGATGCTGGAGGATGGTCGCGGCTTCATCCAGTGCGCGTACTGCAGCGGGACATACTGGTATCAGTCGGAGGAGTGGTACACGCACCGTCCTGATCGGTTCATGCGCCAGGACAGCGCGGAAAAGATCGCAGACCTGTTTGGGGGCTACGCATGGAACAGTGGCGGCAACGTCATGCTGGTCACTTTCAAGAACCACAAGGGCCACATCGTCTGTATCGGCCAGGAGCTGATCTGCGAGTACAAGGATCAAGAGGCATTCGACAACGGCGAAGCCCTGAACACTATCGAAATCTATTAAGGAGGTCTACATGGCCACCACCAAGACAACGCGCAAGCGGCTCAGCAGGGCGCTCACCCTGTGCCGAGAGCTGGAGCGCACGCTCGGGACAATTCGGAACGATCCCGACTCCGAGTGGCGCGGCTGGCAGGCTGACGTTGCGCGTGACCAAGCGGCGGCGCTACGCGAGGACATCCGAGAAATTACCAAGCGCCAAAAAAAATAGGCGCAATTCCCACAGTAAATGCCTTGTAACAATAGAGGAGGATCACATGATTCCTGACCATGAGAGAGATTCACTACATGAAGACTACGGTCGTTTCCCAGGCATGAACCAGTTGCTCAACAGGATCGACATGATGGACGAAGCCGTCCACGTTGCCCTTACAGCCATCATCGATCCAACGGGCGGCGGGTACTCCCTCGGGATTTCCACGTTCGGCGAGGCAGGGTACTCGCCAACGAATGTCCAGCTGTCCGGCCTGTCCCATAAGGAAGCCGACCATGTTGCTGACGACATCAACAAGCGGATCTTCGGACTCACCGAGCGCGGTGCGGCCAGGGTCGTGATGTCGAGCATGGGCGAGCAGTTCAAGCGGGAGCTGCCGCGCATCCTGGAATTTTGGAAGCAGGAGGAGAGGCCGTACCTCCAACTGAACCAAGAGGTTTTATTGTGGGCAGAGGATCACTATTCAGGCTACGACAACGAAAACGGCGTCGGGTTCATTCTGCTCCCAGACTATGAGATAGATGAGGATGAGAAGGAATTTTTCGACACCTTGATACACAAGCTGCCCGATATGTATCATATCATCCTCAAGGCCGCAGCAGGCGATGACGTTCAGGAGGAGGCTGAACGACTGAAAGAATACGTGCGAGACCAAGGGTAGGTCTCCCACTTGACAAGCCACCACTTCCGCAGGTCTCCCGAAGGCCAGCAAGCAACGCAGGGCTCATTCCCCTGTGCTTGTGCGGGACAGGACGGGACGAGTGGCATTTGACATTCAACGAACCGAGAGGAGGTGATCCAATGTACCCCTCAGATAAGTACCCTTTACGTTAGACATAATGTTAAAAGTCCATAGAAGCCCTGGGACGCCAGGGCTTCTCCACACGGGAATGGCGCAGTCCGGTTAGCGCACTTGCTTTGGGAGCAAGGGGTCGCAGGTTCAAATCCTGCTTCCCGTACAATCCGAACCAACAGAAAGGAACTGATATGAACGCTATCAGATCAATGACGGCCACGGTCGGAGAGCATCGTGGTGCGCCACGTGTCTGGCTAGAGGGCAAATACTTGCTCAAGGCCGGATTCAAACCAAAGGATTTTTTGGAACTCACCTTCAAACAGGGGGTGGTTGAGGTCAGGAAACATCGCAACGCGACCTCGCATGCGGTCAGCAGCAGACTGAAGGGTACGATCCCAGTAATTGACATCAACAATCGTGAACTTGACAAGGCTTTACGGGAGGTTAAGCGGGTACAGGTCCACGTATTTGATGGCGTTATTGAGATTAGTGCATCTCGTATTGAGCAAAAGCGTCTCACGCGAGTGACGAACGGCTTAGAGGGTTCGCTGTTCTCAGGAGGTGGAATGCTGACGCAGGCTGCCAAGACCGCTGGTTACAGACCGGCATTCGCAGTGGAGATTGATCCGGTGTATGCTGAGATCCATGAGGCCAACCATCCAGGTTGCCATATGTTCTGTCAACCAATCGAGGAAGTGAACCTGAAAGACCTTCCCCCTGTAGAATTACTTACCATCGGAATACCGTGCCAACCATTCTCGGTTGCACGCAGGAACGGAGAAAAGGGTGCTCCGCCCGAAGCTCACGATCTTGGCGACATGGTGTTCTGGGCTGCCCGAGTTATCGATCACTTGAACCCTCGTTCGATAGTTATAGAGGAGGTCCCAGGATTCGCCAAGTCAGGCGCTGGGTTTATCCTGCAACACATCCTCACCCGTCTTGGATATGAAACCCACCAGGACGAGGTGTCACCCCATGAGTACGGCTTCCTGAACCGGCGCAAGCGAGCGGTTATGGTGGCACATTCCGGAACATACACCCCACCGGTTCCCAGGTCGTGCTCTCAGAAGCTACAGGAAATACTGGATGAGACTGAAGATGGCTGGTTCACACCAGAGACCAAAAGCTGGCTGTTTGATCACTGGAAAAAGCAGGCAGCAAAAGGCAATGGGTTCCGGCCTTCTATCGTCCCGCGTGACGCGACCCAGGTCCCCGTCATCAAGAAGCGCTATTTCGCGCAACAGGGTGACAATCCAATCGTTGCCCACCCAACCGAACCCAATACATACAGGTGGTTCTCGATTGACGAGGTAAAACGTATCATGGGCCTCCCAAGCGACTACGTGCTTCCTGACGCCAAAACCAAGGCGGGTGAGATCTTGGGCCAGGGGGTGTCTGTTGATCTATTCACTGAGATAATAAGAGGACTTACCCATGACACCGAAGCGTCTAATCGCCAACCCGCCCATCGGGCCGGACTGTCTGAGCCAAATTAGGAACGGGCTTCCGCTCTCTGAGAAAGCATTCAGGACAGACCCATGGATCGGAGCGTTACGCATCCCGCCTCACGCCCGATCCCGCATCCAGATCGAGGATGAAGGAACCCACGACTATACGGTGGTCGTGGGCGGCAAGCCGAAGGCCCAAATCAAATACAGGCGCGGCAAGCTGAGTGACATGATCAAAGATTCAAAGCGGCCGGAATGCGTCATAGGCGTGATGACGGCCAGGAGTGGAGGATTCAAATGTCCATAGACGGACGAGACAAACCAGACTGGAACCCGCTTGACCGAGCGCGATGGGTAGAAAACGCCCTCGCATCGGTTGCGATACACACGTCCGAGGCTCTTGAGGCCATGTTCAATGTGCTGGCTGACTACCAGGACAAAGAGATCCCTGCCCCAGAGAGGTACAGGGAGTTCGCCGAGAAGCTCGATCTGCTCGACACAAATGCGTGTGATCTACTGAAGGTCGCAACCGAGAACAGGGAGGTCGTTGAGCGGATGGCAGAGGAGGACAGCATCTAAGCGCATGGGGCTGGACGACGACCCAATCAACACACGTGTTGACTGTAGCACGGCAAATGGCAACACACTTATTGACGGAGATGATTTATGAGTGATCATAAACATGGGCTCTTACTGGTCTGGCAATGGTCTCCAAGTTTCGCGGATTATACGGACAGTATGTTAGAGCCTGATTACATGGTATCTGCCGCCGAATTCGCGGACGCAGCCAAGCGTTACGGGTGCGACAATGGTAGATACCTATATGAGCTGTTGTCGGACGAAGCAGTACCCGTTCTTATCAATTCATTCACATCCGACCATCTATTTGGAATGTAGGAGGATTCATGCACGAGAGATTTCTGATCAACGAGTTCGATGACGAGATCCACGGCCCTTACGAGACGGACGAGGATCGTGAAGCTGCGGCAGCAGAGATGTTCCAGGAGCAGGACGATGGCTACTGGGTCGCAGCGCTGGACATCATCGATGGCAAGCCCAGCGTCTGGTCGTTCTCGTCCCATTTCGTTGATACAGCCCTCGGCCTCAACGACTACGAGGATGAGGAGGATGAGAATTGGTTTGAGAACCATTATGTCTGCTCGAACTGCGGGTGCGAATGGACGGACGAGTGGAGTTGCATGTGCGACGATGATTGTCCCGAGTGCGGAACCACAATGACGGTCATGTCTGCCTATATCCGCAATGAGGACGGATCATGGGAGCTTTATGAAGACAACAGCGGCTCGCAAATCGAAAATGACGGCGATCTATGCACGCAATGTGGATGCCCCATCGACCACAATGACCCCGTGAACCGCTGCAATAAATGCAGGGAGATGGGTGGATAAACCATAAAGGCATTAGCCAAGGAGGAATCGTGGCATTGGTAAAATACAGCAAGGAAGTACGGCCAATGGTGGGTGATCACATTGCCCGCATTATCCCAGGGACAAGTCGCTTCCTTGAGATGTATGAGGTTCTGGAGGTGATGGAGAAAGGAGACATGCTGCGCGTCGATGTGCTGTACAGGACGGCGAGCGGAGAGTGGAAGCGATCCTATACCACATCATTCGTTGGTGTCAATGAGCTGACAATCCGGCTCGTTTCCAGGGCTCCAGGGTATGAAGGTGTAAAATGAAATATCGGCCATGCGTCCACTGCGGATACTGCTGCCTCAAGGCTCAGTGCGTTCTGTCCGTAATGAAGTATGGCCTTCAGGAGAGGTGCCCTGCCCTCTATAAGCAGGGCGAAGATTATCTGTGCGCCCTTGCCGATAAGCATGCCGATCCGCTTGCTATTGGCAAGGGGTGCTGCAGTCCTTTGAACAGTAAAAGAAGGAGTAAAATCGTGGACTTCATAAGCGATACAATCAAGTCACTATTCGTCAACGAAGCCCTTGATCCACCCATGGTGGGAGATGGAGTAATTGACTACATCTTGAGCTATGTGGATGATGTCCATGCTGGAGAGCTTAATCGAGACACGGTGCTCAAAGGGTTCCGTGCATGGTTTGAGGACTTGCAGGAGGTACTGTGAACGGACCAGGATTGAAGCGCAGGGAGGTATATGCTCAGAGCATGAGTAAGATCAACGTGTCCGACCCGCCCGAGGTCACAAACTTCCTCGACTACTTACGTGTGAGCAATTACTCGGGCAAGAGTATCGTAAACTACCGCCTGGCCATAGTGGCGTTGATCGAGTATCTCGGCCGACGGAGGTCTATCTGTGACGTGATGTCCAGGGATCTCGATAAATTTGTCGCATACCTGCGCCGGAATGGGATGAAGACAAGCAGCGTTCGTACATACATGTCCATGCTCAACGTGTACTTTCGCTGGCTGTATGCTCGCGGGGAGATTGCACACGTCCCCGAACGCACGCTGCAGCTCCGGATGTCAGAAGACGAGCGCCGAGAAGAGCGGCGCTGGCTCAAGGCGGAAGACGTAATCGCTTTCCGTCAACACGTAGCCAAGATGACCACTCAGCCATACTGGAGAGCTTCGCTTGAGAGGGTCGTGATTGAATTACTGATCTCGACAGGTGCCAGAGCGAACGAGCTGGCCTCGCTTGAGGTTGCTCGCTGTGATTTCAATGGCCAGCTCCTCCAGGTATATGGCAAAAAGACCGCTGAAACAGCCAGGAACAAAGGCGGAACAGGGTGGAGACCCATTCCAATGAGGGGGAAGGTGTTCGACTACCTGCAGGACTGGCTCACTGTAAGGCCAGAGAGTGGGCCGGAGGTGTTCCCAGACATCAACGTGGGATCGATACAGTATATCGTCAGTAAACTGGCAAAACAGATGGGCATGGTCAATGATGATGGTAAGCCATGGGTAACACCCCATCTGTTTCGGCACTATTTCGCAACCGAGCTTGCCGAGAAAGGCGTCAACATCGTCGAGATCGCCGACCTCATGGGCGATGACCCCTTGACCGTGCGTAAGAACTACATTCACAGAACGAACCGGACACACTTCTCAGAAGGAGTTCTATCGTGAGTAGCGTCACCATATCATTCAACAACAAGTTCATCCGTGAGACCATGCTCGACCTGTCTCACGATGCACTCATCCTCTGGCTCTATCTCCAGTGGGAGAAGCGCTTCCCGAGATCGCGGGTATTGCTGCGCGATTCAATGGCCAGAAGGCATAGGCGTGGACTTTTCATTCCCGACACCGCACTCGCCTATGCACTGAAGTGGAGCGGCGACGTTGAGCGCGTCAAGGCGGCGCGCCAGGAGTTGGTCGACAAAAATCTTCTCGAATTCGATAGGGATATCACCTATCGAATCGGGGTAAACAAAGAGGTAGGTATCTACCGCATGAGGAAACTATGAAACTAACATGTAACTGTGGAAACGACTGGTGGCACGCTGTTGAACTTAATCAGTTCAGGGTCACCAAGAAACTGTTCTCGGTCGACAGCCTATACCCTGGGCTCGCTCTTGCATCAAAACGCATTCTGATCTGCTCGGAGTGTGGATTGCAGATCGCTGACCTGTCCGACCTGAAAACACAAGTCGACGAGACAGCTGAGTATGTCATTGTCGGAAACAGCGTGTCGTCCGTCCAGAAGAATCCTCATGTGAAAGCATACGGCCTCAAGCCAAGGCAGATACAGAAGCTGGTAAGCACCGGTGTCCACGACTGCGGCGACGGAAAGATCATTGTAACGACAAAATGGCTGGAGGAGAATCTTGATCAAAGACGAACTCGTAGAGAATCTGAAAATAGCAATCGAGACTGAGGAGATACCTCAATACAAAGAGACATTGACTCGGGCACTGTTGATATTCAAACAGCTTGACCGAGACCAGATCTCTGACGCATGTTTCGAGGCGGTCGAATACTATGTTGGTGTTCAGGTCCTGGGGAAACCCATGGCTCCGGATCACCTTAACAGAATTTTGAACATGGCATATGAGGTAGCGGTGCTCAGCCAGGAATCTTACGATCTACGAGTCAACCGGATTCCGGACCCCGAGACAATTCACCCATACCTCAAAATGATTGCGGAGATGGATTCATGAGCGAGCCCTGGTGGATACTTGCGTTGATCGGTTACATTGTTGGTTCAGCTCTATTCAGAAAAAAGAAACCTAAGTATTAGGAGGAAAAAGGGAATAGCTAAGCGATCCTGAGCAGCTTGGTGCCGTTTGGAATCCACACATTCACGCCATCGTAGCAACCACGGGTAAGACCTGTGAATGTTGAGACGCCCACCACCCTGTTGGTTTCGAGGGTATAGAGGCTCGTCGTGTACAACGTCGTTCCGTCCTGGACCCACCAGAGATGATCTCCCGCCACCACCATGGCCATCACTTGATCAGATGCCGACACACTGAGGTATGATTCATAAGTGAACGGCGAGCCATCCCTATCGGCGACCCTTAGCAGCTTATAGTGCAACACGCTGCTCTGGCTCATATTGCCAAACCAGACATTGACGCCATCGAACACCACTTCCGCTGCCGCAAATTTCTCGGACACATTTACATTCGTGACAGACAGTGTAGATACGGCGATTCTGTGCAGGGCACCGACACCGGTGGCATTCCCCGTGCAGGTCCAGATATACGTCCCATCAAATGCAACACCGGCGAGTACCTGACTGCCACCAGTATTGAGCGTTATCGAGACGTAGCCCAGGGAGTCATCTGACAGGTCGAGGTAATAGAAGCGAGTGCCGCTACTACCCTGAGAAGCAAGCCACACATAATCATTCACACTATCGTAGCTCAGGCCATAGACAGCCAGCCCGCCATTTACGGCATGGGTATCAATGTATTTGTCAAAGCTCTCAGTGTTTGTATTGAAGCGTTTCAGTCCCCTGTCGTTTGCACCAGAACCAGCTCCCGAATCACCACACCACAACATCCCCCCGCCAACATGACAGATCGTATTCACCTCACCACTCGGGCATGAGTAGGTATTCAGGATCTCTCCGCTGAACCTGTCCACCTGCTTAATGGACACGACATCAGCAACCCAAATATACCCATTGGCCAGGACAGACTGTTTGAAATTAGGCGAGCTTGAGAAGCCCGTTATCGACTGATCTGTGTCATCAACCCCATACCCCAGCTCTCGCGCAAGTTCAGGTATCTTTGCCGAACGACCATTTATCACCCCACCCCTGAAATATGCCAATCCTGTTTTTACCCCAAGATCAAACATCTTCACGGAGTCGTACTCCCCCTTGAGTCCCTCGCTGGAACTCAACTCGACCAAGCCCGTGCCGTCGTCCATGGCTATCTTGTTGTTATCAAGATCTATGTAGGTGGTGCCGTCATTAGACTCGATCTTACCGGTCGTGATGACATTCCCATCAATCAGGGTGAACCCGCCAGGTGTCCATGCTGTTGGTGAGATCTGCTCTGCATTATCAGATTCCTCAAGCTGCAGACAATCGATCCACCAGTCACCCTCGGGCATGCTTGGCCCGTAGCTCACGTAGAACTGGAACACTAGGAAGCGCGTGGATGCATTCAATCCGGTAATGCGAGCGTAATCTCGTGTCATCGACGCCACGCTAGATGTGTACGTCTTGAGTGTCGCAGTGGATATGTCGCCACCTGCAGCGTCAAGCTGCTGGACCTTTACATGGAACTGGCCGCTGGTATAGCTCAGCTTGTGGAAGAACGAAAACAGATAGCTTTGCGCATTGGATACCGGTATCGGATTTGTCTTGAGGCGCTTGGTCTCAGAATCCACCGCGTTAGAATCGAGGTGGGCACAATACTCGCCATGGACTGCATTACCTGTAGCGGCAACCCACCCGTCACCGTCTCCTGACTGAGTGAAGTAGGAAAGCTCTGCCTCGAAGTTGGAATTCTTCACGAGGTTCCCGCCACCCGCGATCTTCAGGGCTCCACCGTCAATTATTACCTTGCCATCTGAGCTGATCAGGACCTGGCGACCGGATACACTCCCGAAGACACCAATGTTCCCAGAAACGGGTGTGCCGTACAGCGCAACAGTCACATTGCCAGCAGAGTCCCATAGATACATGCCAGCCTGATCCAACCCCACGCCGCCACCGGTCATGTCACCGGAAGCATCGAACGAACCGCTCCAAACAGTCAACCCAGTTTCGAGACGCAAGACACCGGCAACAATGAGATCCGCCGCCAGGATCGAATTGAAGTCCACTCTTTCGATCTGCGATCCAATCTGCCACGGCTCTTCGTTGCCATTATCGAACCGGACCCGCCACTTCGTTCGACCCTGCTGAGGATCAAACATCACCGTCAGCTGGTCATTCTCATATGACGCTATGTCATATGGAAATGATATATCCTGTCCATTGACTTTTGCGTTCGACACAGCCACCCAGGAACTTCCATTCCAGTATTCAATCGCCGTGATTTCTTCTGGCTCATCCGGACTGCCAGCGAACGATCCGAACTGTATGGTAACAGACTCTATCGGGACAGTGATCCCGTAGCCCACCTGCCACTCCGTAGAACCTGACGCCGTGTTCAGGGGGTTGGTTATTCTGAGTGCTCCATCCACGTCAGCAGGAACAATTTGCTCGGATTGGACAGGGCCGCCCAGTTCCAGGTATGTCACGGACTCATTCTCGGCAGCATCTACGGCCTTGGCCCAATAGTAGTAATTGGTCCCGTACGCGGCCTCGGTATCTATGTATCCAAAGACACTCGCATCGATCCTGGCAACATGCGTGGCTCCGCTGGACACGTCTTCAGTGTTCCGGTAAATATCGATTTTCCAGGGGCCGGAAACAGCATCCACCGGTGCATTCTCCCAGCCGAGCACGATCCTGTTGAAACCGCCAACGGGAGTAAGCGCGCTCGGGCTCCAGACTGGTGGCGTAGTATCCCTGTTATATGCGACACGAACAACCTGGGCTGGGCCGGAGATGGCTGAGGTCGTGGCATAAAAATCAATCGTATTTCCCTTTCCGTTCGAGAGCGCAAAGTCATGGCTGCCGCTCGCGCTGTCTACGGACACCTCGTTGAATGCGCCGCCATTAACGGAGTAGAAGATGGATTCGATCTTAATGTTGTCATCTGGTGCCCGTGCCATCATCCGAAGATACAGCGGGTTATCATTGAACCACCCGTTACTGTTCGGGAACACCTCTCCCGAGGAATCTCTGAACTCATACGTCAATATGGGCGCATTGGTTGCATACGGATTGTAATGCATGTCGGCCGACAGCGCGTTACTGACATTGCCAGCCCTATCAACGGCCGCCATAAAGACCCTGAACGCATTGGATTCGCTCAGGGTGGCTGGGATAGTGTCTCCGTCGTAGGGCATACCACGTGTCAGGTCCCACTCCGTCGAAGCGTCGGCGGTAAACAGTGCTGAATACCACAGGTGCTTGTACGTGAGCCGATAGGGCGTTACAGTGTACTCGCCAGTCGCTGGCGTGCCTGATGTCAGATTCCACTTGGTTCCACTTCCGGAAAGCTCGATAGAGTCAACGGTAAAATGATCACCGTTTGAATCCGTGAGGATGTAATTCTCGAAATCGCAGCTGGAAATCGCAGAGTAGGGCAGGCTGGAGTCGACGAGCTGGCCAGATCCGCCAGTACCCGTGCCCTGGAGCCCATTCATGATGCGTAGATATTCAATGCCACTCGCCCATCCGGATACGCCGGAAATGTCGGTCAGATTCACGCCCTTATGAATGAACACCCTGTCCGGACGAGAACAGTACAGCTGACTGCCATTCCCGATATTGTCATCAGAGTCCAGGATAAGATCACCCTCGGAAAGAGATGGCGCTTCATGATCGATGCCGATAGTGGTGGAGCCACTGACAGAAGAGCCTCCAATAGTGGTCGCGGTAGCCAGTACCGTCTGCTCGCCTTCTGGTGAGCTGCCTGACAGATCGACTTCCCACACACATGATGTAAAGAACCCGTCATTACTCACTGACTCGGGTGCACCAACCGCGCTACCACCAATCGTGAGCATGGGAGCGGCCTGCAGTCCAACATATGACGATCCAGTTGTCACGGTAATGGTAAGGGTGTCGCCGTCACGATAATACCCGCCACCGTCAACGGTCACACTCAGGACACCAGATCCATCGGCTCCAACATCAGGGGCTGTAGCTCCAGTATTCTCACTGGAGTAAGCGGATAAGAATCCTTTACCGGTGTAATGGCGCAACTTATAGATATAGCTCTTGTTGGCATCGAGGCCAGTGTGAACGAATGTGGACTGAGGAGACGGCACTCGCTCAACGAAAGAGAATGATGATTCACCAGAAGCCTTACACCATATTTCAGTTCCACCGTCAACACCCAGCATGCCATTATTGATCCAGGCCAGGGATACCTGCCCCTCCTGCTTGGGGGTTGAGCCCGCGCCAGAGATGGAAGACCACCCTGGAGCGCCTGGGCTCGGGTCTCGCCATGAGGTAAAGTAGCGGCCGAGAGGCATCCTTGCGCCATGCACGGATATTCCGGAACCCCACTCACTGTACATGAAAATATCAACTCGGTTCCATCCGGCACTGAAACGCAATATGGCATTGTTTACATTCTTCGCCTGCTCGGCACCTTTAATGGCAATGCGAAAGGTGTTGGTAGTTGAAATCTCGACCGGCACCTCGACAGCCGCAGGAGCATATAAATCAATCGAGTAGCGAAGATTCACACCCCCAGAGCTGCCCTCGACCTCGATGTCTATGTCACCATCCGGACTGGTGTAGTACGTTCGCTCGATGTCCTCGGGATCTCGCTCCGTGAAGTCTCTATGATATAGGTCGTAACCGCCAATGATCTGATACCCAGTTGGATCAAGAGAGTTTATATCGCACTCAAGAACAAATGAGTCTCCGGTTGATATCTCGCCCGCGAGGCCGGTCACCTCGAAGTGCCCGCTACCATTGTCGAACGAGTCCACCGTTCCGACCTGGCCAGAGGCTTCGCCCGATAACATTCTGATATACCAACCGGCAAATCCCGTATAGGTCGACCCAACAAAATCAGTGCTTGAAAAACCAGAGATATCCAGGATGACCTGATTGCCGTATTCATTCCACGCCACCATGGCGACAGAGAAATTATCGCCGGTCCCAACAACCAGATCAGAAACCTCAACAACTCCGCCCGTACCCCCAACACTCGTGTAGAGGTGTTCGATCATCCCATTAAAGACAACGGAGCGTTCGTTCCGGACATAGATCTCTGACTCACTGTTCCCCGTAATGTCGAACGCAGCATAGACCAGCGGCTCCGGCTTGAGTTTCAAGCCGACCAGCGCCCTCTGTTCGTGCGCTACGATTTCGTACTCTCCGGACGATCCAGGATGCGCGTACGAATCACTCAGGTTTAGTGTGTTCGATGTATTGGAATGAATTCTGAAATAACCAGTGTTGCGTTTCAGATAGTATCCAGCCCACTCGTCAACAGACCAGCTCTTTGTTGTATCGGACCACTGGCCAAGAGCGCCGCCGCTTACGAATCCGGCGTCTCCCGAGGCGTAATTGCCATTGGTAACAGACCATTGAGTATGAGACGTGGGCGACTTGGCGGGCGACTCCTGCGCCTCGATAAAACGCACACCAGTGTACTTGACATTAGACAGCGCGATAGGCAGTCGATCCATCATCTCGTCGAACGTGTACACTCTTGGCGCAGGCGAATCCACTCGCTCACGCGGTCTGGTTTTCTCGAAAATGCGCCGATCAATAGATTGGTGTTGCTGTCGCTTCATTCGCTATCCTGAGTAATCAATACCTGGGAAGAGTTTATATATCTTAAGCTTACGTGCTATGGACTTAGCATACAGGTTCGCATCTGCGTTGCCATAGTCGAAATCATTCATGGTATCGTTTTGGCTGTCGCGCTCAATGTCGTCCAGAAGAAATGACACGCTGTCACGTGTAATGTAGTACGCCTCGTCACTCTCTGGGGACCAGAGGATATCAAACTCAATGGCCTGGCCATTGTAATATGGGAACTCACCCCTGCGATCTTCCATTAAAACACCAGAGCGACACTCCACGGGCAACCTGCCAGCAGCATCACGTACTTCGAGCTTGAACCGCATTCGCACAATCACCCTTTCGTCGGTATTCAGCTCGCCCACAAGATCCTGGAAGCTGACCAGATCGGCGTTATTCAGCACGAGGCTGGTGGGGTTGAAGTGCATGGAGAAACCATTCAGGTTTATCGTGTCGGTTTGCAGGATTTCCTCTTCGCCATAGTTTTCGCTCGTTGGCCATGGCGCATATATGACCCCATCACTCGACCTCAGCGCTATGACCTTACTGACGGCGACACTAAGCCTTATTTTACCATACGGTTTCGGGATGGCTTTTGTCGGGGCGTAATAATTAAGATGCGCATATGAAAGCTGGTCATCATCGAGTGTGCCCTCCTCGCTTTTATTTACGGGCCAAGCAATGTGTAACGGGAACATTGATCCTCGGCCGTTTGGAAAATTCTCTCGAACAGGTCTGTGGAACGCATCGTCACTCAGGACCTTCTGTAATGCCAACTGATGCGAAGATGAGCCGCCCTGGTAAGTTGCTGCGCCATATGTCAGTGATGACATATGTGTCCACCTTACCTGATTTGGATAATACTTATTCCAGTAGATCACCGGCATAGGATCTTCGCAAAGGATATCGTTACTGCTGAAATAGTATCCAACCCCCGAGTACAACAATGGCCGCTGTGATTTAACCCAGTTCTCCGAGAGAATATCGGCACTCCAGAACGGCCAGTCGAGCTGATACGTATTGCCCTCGTACGTCGCGGCAAGATCCCTGCATCTCAGAATCATCTGCCACTGGTTGGCATGCAGTCGCGGCGACATGAATTCCGCCATAGAGCCCGTAGGGCGAACACCGACAATGGAACGAGGTGCATCCGCCGACACAAAAAACTGTCGCGGCCTGATAGTTACCTTAAGCCCCTGGCCGTCATTGTCAGACGACCGCATAGTTGCAAGCGGCACATAATCAAGACCCTCATATATGATGCTTGGGTCAATGACCCTGTAGTAGATATAGCTCGCCTCCACGCCGCTAAGTCGTGACGGGCTGGTAAATCGACTCAGACTCTGCTCTAGCGCGCCGCTTTCAAAAAACAGGTACTTGTTCACCATGTCGGCATCCTGAATAATCGCGCTAATCTCACTGGTCACGTGTTCCTTGCGAAAGGGATCGCTGTTCCAACTATTCATCCAGTAGACGACTACCACCTTGTCAGTGAAATCCTCCGGCCACTCCGGTCCATCGATATCTTCGTAATAATCATAGTCACCGCTCGTGCCCTGGTAGACCATATTCCCTTCCCAGATCACCGAGTTCTCACGATACAGACCCTCGGCGTCCAGTTCAATATGCAGGCCCGCATTCATAATGCGCGGGCGGAAAAGCTGCTTCTGTGAGTTTACGAGCAAATCGCTACGGGTCGATATTTGATAACTCGTGTCCGGCGTGTGATGCACAATGAATTTTACATAATGAGAATCTCGACTCTTCGTGAGATATCCATCTCGACTCTCGTCGGTCCCATCCCAGTAGACAACCTTATCGGAGCCCCAGTCCTCCCATTCGTCAGACTTCGCCAGGTTGATCGACGCCACTTTCTCTACGCCGACATCAAGCTGCCTGTAGATCTGTACCTCAACCCTGCCGCCTATCGCCTGGTCGTAATGGACCTCAAGTGGCGCGCCTCGGTCGGCATCGAACGGATCGAAAGAAATGCTCCATTGCTTATTCGATCCAGTTGGTAGGTTGTACGGCGATTCTGCATGCAGCGTTAGAGTGTCAGAGGTATTGCCGACAATCAGCCACCGATACCATTCGCCATCGACCCAAAGCTCATGCCCCTTCCACATGTCCGCTTTCCATCCAGGGTCAGTTGCAGCCTGCCAGGTCAACACAGAGGCACGCGATCCATCGTCACCGCAGATCCTGCGCCCACTATTCATGATTTCGACATTGACAACCGGTTCAGACGAGAAGTCAGCCAGCTCCGGTGGCTCTTTCACCATGTAGCTAAGAAGGGGCTTGTGTCCAGACATCTTTAGATTCGTCTGGTACTTTGGCGACGCGCCGTCAACCGCCTTCATGGACTCGTTGATGCCGACAACCCACAGGGGATCACTTGCGGTCACGAGATTTGTCTGAGTGTCAGAAACACCGACCACATCGAGTATCTGGTAGGATGGATTGGGCTTGGCAAGATTGAATGACGGGGAGTGCTGCAGCTTGCGATATTTCTCAAGCACAGCCGTTGCGAGGAAGTCAGCCCTGTCCTGGCTAAAGATATTTGGGTTGTAAATCTCAAACGGTATACGCCTCCCCACATAATTCTTTACCGCACGGTTATAGAGCGAATTCAGGTCTATGGCCGATGAGGAAACGTGCTTGGAAATGGGGTTCAAAGGGTTCACGGTCTGGCCTATATTATCCTTGAACAATCCCAGTAGAGTGCCAACGACAATAACCTCGTTCCTCACCTCAGAAAGATTGATGGTGTCATCCAGCTTGTCTATTTCTGAAGTGGTGACGGTTGTACTGCTCTCACTGGCCAGCGAGGCATATGAAAACAATCCTGCGATCTTTAGGCTGTCACCGGTTGCGGGTAATCTGACCTCTATTGTGTGTTCATCAAACGTCCCGAGGTCAAGCAGTACAATGGAGTGATTTACAGCGTTCGCGGATGGATCGGCACCGTCATAATACATCCATGAGGTAAAACCGGATGGCGACAGGTCCCCCATCCCGCTATCGAGCACGTGCGTGGCTCCGTCGTATTTTGCGCTCACAGCATAGGAACCATCTATTTTGAACATGACGCTACTTACGTCACTGTCACGAACCAAGATCACCTCAGCGTACCGGCCGCGACACGTGAAAACCATGCTCTCGCCCAGCACGCTGGTCTCGTAGGCAACACCCTTAAGCGTGTCAAGATCAACCAGTCTGTCCCAGTTGCCAGTGTTCGCGGAATACACCGCGTCACCAGAGGAGCCCGACAGGTCACGTGCGAACAATGTCTCCATGGGTAGATCCAGGCCCTTGAAGCGAATCTGACCATCCTCCAACATGCTTAGGCCGTACCCAAAATTCTTACTTAGATTTGTAATGGACTCCAACAGGGTTTCGCCGTACGGAATGAACCAGACATACTGATCATCAGCCTCGTCCTCATCAGATGTCTCTGGGTTTCCATACATCGGCTTTTTGTCGAGGTATACGTCCTCACCCCTGACATGATAATCGCCATAGGATGTATTGAAAGTTGCACCATCGGCGACCTTGAGGCGTCCATACGTCCATATCGGATCGATATTCGCCTTCATGATAAGATCCCTGAACACACTTGACAGCACCCATCCATCGTAGCACACGGGTCGCGTCTGTCCGTTTGCGCCTCGCCCATAGCCACTCCCCAGATATTCTCCAGCGGCTGAGTAACTGGCATTGTCGGGATAGTTGCGGGCATAGTCCTGCAGGAACAATCCGAAATCCTGGATATTGATCGTGAAAGAATCCTCTCCCACTTTCTTACTGGACTTGGGCTCCGGATACACGATTCCCCACATCCTGGAGACCCACTCAGTCCCACCAGAGCCATCGTTAAGGCCGACCTCTACCGTGGCAAGACTGAACATTTTGATCGGCCCGAACGAATTCGTGTCGCGGTCAAAGGCATACGGGGTATCAGCGAGCTTGACGATATTAGTGTCTTCGCCCAGCACATCAACAGCAGACGCGAGATTAAAGCTCATACTCCCTTTTGAGGTGTACGGAACCCGCGTATTGCCAATTTCAAGCACGCCCTGGCTTGGCCAGTCCGAGGTCGATGTCTCTACGTATACCGTACTGGTGTTACCAGGCGCAGTATTCTCACGGTCCAACTGAGCACCCATAGACAGGTTTGCCTTAACACTGACCTGGGCGACCTGGCCGAACTGCCTGTCGAGGCTGTACTCCGTTAGGCCGGTGAGGTATGTTGGAGATAGGAAGCTACCTGTCGTGTTCACGACACCGGCAGAAAGTGGCTTCTTATGCGCGTCTGCAGGATAGTCTGATATACCCAGGGCATTGCCGAACTCATCGATGTCCGTAGTGGCACCGGTTGGCTCGCTATATTTCACTGCGAGATACGCATTGCTTGCACCATACAGGTTGCTCCCAGTAAAAAAGTCTACGCGAATTCGATACCATTGCCCCTTAGTGAGTGAGGCGGTCTGGGCATACAGCTCCTCGCGTGACTCCTGAAGAGATCCACCGTACCACGTATCTCCGGACGCATCATTGCCATCCATGAACGTGAGCTTGCTGCCATCGAAAAACATTTGAACGCCACACTGCTCACCCGAGTCGATGTAAAAAGTATAGACGCCGGAATAACGAGCAAAGAACCAGCCCTCCCAAACTGCGCCATAATTGTCGACCTGAGACACGGGCGGAGGCGCGCCCTCACCCCAGTCAAAAGCTAGGACTGTAGAATACTCGTTCCCCGTCATAACCTCGGTCACGTCAGCACTGCCGGTCCAATCGCCCGCGAGATTCGTTCCGGCATTCCATGTGTAATACTTCGCGTCAAAACCGAGCGATGGAACGGTCTTCGTGGTGTCGTAGATACCAACACGTAACTCAGGCGCAATATGGCCCTTGTTGAACAGGTCCTGGAAAGCCGAATCCATTGACTGCATTATGTGTTCACCTTCCTCAAGATGACCACCACGTCCTTGATCTCTTCCAGTAACGAGTTTGCTACAATGGTCTCAAGTACATCAAGAATCAGAACGCGCTGTGCATATTCAGGCAGTACGGACGGATCATGCTCAGTCTCCTGTTCCAATGTGAACTGATAGTCAGTTAGGACGTACCGATTGCTTTTTAAGGTATCAATCCACGCGGCCTTGCGATAGATCATAAAGGTATCATTGCCAGGCGCGCTCCCGAATGCCGAGCTAACAGTAACCTGCCCATTTGCGCTGGCAAAATCACTCACACGCCTTTCCGTACCATTGTTCGGTCCTGACGTAAATTTGATCCAATAATTATTGAATGAGTCATTGGTATACATGGACAGGTTTGTATTGAATACCGTGGTCGAGCCACCCGAAACAGACGTGCCGATTGTGATGGCCTCACGATACTTGACCGCATCGAAAACCAGTTTGATCTCACGATCATCAGAAACCCTGCGCTGGATATTGATCGAAGCATCCAGGGTTGGTATGTAATTTAACTGCAACCCCACTGGAAACTTGATGTCAGAAGGATACGCTTCGATGGTTATATCGGGTGCGGAACCGACCCCAGCCAAGTACAAACGATTAGACATTAGAATGCTCCCTCCAGGTGCGCTCCTCGGCCCTGAAGACCAGCATACACCTCACTGACACGCTCAACGATTTCATCCATTGTCGCGCTCGGGTCCTGTGCGCCATTCACCGCAATCTCTAGCTGAATCTGATTATTCACATATGACGAGTGAGACATTTGATGCGCCATAGGCGACAGATAGCTTGCAAGCTGCTCAGGTGTCCCGACCACCTCTCCCGCATGCACGATGGCCATGCCGTCCCGATTCACGGTCCCGCCTCCGTCATACTGAGGGATCTCGCCCTTTACTGCGGGCAGCATGAATGAACTTGGTGCGTTAATCAGTCGCTCCTGGAAATCATGGAACGCATCGGTGTTCTCCCTGAGCGCGAGCGTATTCTCCTGAATCTCGTCGGCGAGGTCATCGAAGTTCTCGTCGTCCGCACCAAACCAACTGTCTGCTGCGGCATCGAATATCCCGCCGACAATACCACCAACGACCATGCCCAGAGGTCCCGCGAACGAGCCGAGTGATACAGCAGCAGTAGTGACAAAATCAGAAGCCACCTTTCCAAGCGCGTTCCCGAGTGAGGAAACCAAGTTGTGAGCAGCACGCTTAGTGCCATCCGAATTAAAGCCCGTGACCAGCGCATGCCCGATGGCTTCGCCAAAGTCCTCAGCGAGCCGATTGAAGGCCCTTTCGAGATCCGTGAGTCGTGTCTTCCTGTTGAGCTTGCCGAGGTCCTTGTCGATCATTTGGATAAGAACAAGAACGGATTCTAGCTCCTCTATCCATTCTTCGGATGCATCCTTCGAGTCAGACACTTCGATCACGTAGTCCTCAAGAAACTGACGCGCCTCCTCAAGCTGGCCACCATCCACAAGCCTGGCGACCCCATCAAACCCAGAGAATTCAGCATACTCACTGGTCGTCAGCGTCTTCTTGTGGAATTGACCAATAAGGGTTTCCACGCGATTCTCGCGCTGCTTTTCTAGCGCCTCCTGCCTATCAATCTCTGCATTCAAAAGGCGGTAAACCTCGACGAGCTGTCGATAGTTGTCGCGCTCCTCCAGGATCAAATCGTTCTTTTCCTTGAGCGCCTCCAGGTCTGCCATGGTCGTAACTGTTGAGCCCAGCCGATCCGCCTCGTCCTGCAGCTGGTCGAGCCTGGCCTCCTTGGCTTCGATCAGGGCGACTACATCATCGATACCGGAGACCCTGTAGCTGGAACCGTCTACTCCCCCAGCTATTTTGCTGCCGAGACCATCGATGGCTTGCGGATACTGCTCCCTCAAGAGCTTGATCCACTCACTACCCTTCCATGTCAACCTCTCAAAGCTCTCAAAGAGATCGTCATGTGACTTCCTCAGCTTACCCGTCTGCTTGGTAAGCTCGCTCCACAGATCCAGATCAAAAGCGTCACCGCCACCAGTCTTTAGCTCGGGAGGAAGTTCGTACGGCTGCTCAAGGCCAGCCAGCTTCTCTCGGATCTCCGCGTTTTTCTCAAGTTCTCCATTGTATTTCTGAACCCAATACGTCAGGGTGACAGCGGAGTCTACCTCATGTCGGTCAACAAACCCAGTATAGGCACCGTAGAACCCGACACGCTCATCTGGAGTCATTGAAATGTTTCGGTTCTCTAGGATTTTTTCGGCTTCGCGCTGTAGGTAACGCAGATCAGGGTCCATATCCTGGAACATTTGGTCCAGTTCAATATCGGCACGCTCTTTCGCTATATCCTGATAGACCTTTACGGCGGCCTTTGCTGCCTCTTCAGCACGCTCTTTGAGCCTTACCAGACCAGCATCAAGATCATTTATACCAGCGAGTGCCTGTGGATCGACCTCGGAAATGTTCTCCCAGACCTGCCTTAGCTGAGACACTACTTCGCGTGTGCTCTTGCCCTGCTCCTCAAGCTCATGGTATCTGGATAGCAACCCATCGTATAGCTTGTACTGCTGCTGATGCGAACGGTATTGAGCAGCTTGAGCCTTGAGGGACATGATGTCTTTCTCGCGCTCCCTGCGCAGGGCGCGCAGTGCATCCCTCTGGCTGTTTATCGAGTGTGTTATGCTGGTAACAGCTTTTGAAATTCCCCATAAAGCCAGACCTACACCGAGCCCTCGCAAAAGAAATGTAAAAGTACGCCATGCGACATTAACGCTAGACATAATGACCCCATGCCGCGCTAATGCGCCATTCAGCTTGGGAAAAGCCGCAGTAACACTGTGGACACCAGCGCGAGCGCCAACAGTGCTATTCGCATACGCCGTCATTACACCTGCTGCGACAGCGATAGAAGGAACCGCCGCCTGCGCAGCGCCAGGAAGATCGGCAAATGATTCGATGAGATCTCGGGTTGAATCCGCAGCATTCTTCATTAGTCCGATAAGGCCCTTGTCGCCAGTGTCGACAGCAAACTTCTGGAGCGCCGCACCGATCTGCGTCACCTTCGTTCTTAGTGCGCTCAGGCGAATCTCGTTTTCTTCCATGGCAGAGCCTGCAGACTCCCACTGAACCTTATATGCATCCAGGACAAGATTGAAATTCTCCATCAGAGAAAGGAAATACGCCTTCCTACGAACACCGGCCGCCGTCTGTGCGATCTCCTCCTTCTGTACATCCGTCAACGTAGACCATGTTCCCGCCAGCTGCGTGAGAATGTTGTCGAGATCGAGATAGTTCTGACCCTCCCTCTGGATAGCAATGCCAGCGATTTCTGCGATCTTCGGAATGGTTTCCTGGCGCTTCACATAGGAACCGATGGTCTTAAGCGCATTACCAATCTCTCGGCCAGACTTGGCCATCGATGCACTCAGCGCAACGGTATATGCGTTAAGGTCTTCGATCTCAGCGTTTGCAACAGAAAACACGGCACCCGCCTGTGAAACAGCCGCAGCAAGGTCTCGCGTAGTAACCGGCGTGCGGTTAGAAAGCTCGTTCCATTGGTCCAGAACCGTGATCCCCTCGTCCAGTGTCTTATTAAACTGAAGCAGGGCGGCATTGATTAGCTTAGCGCCTTCAGCCGCGTCAATCTCAGCAATGTTCTGCGCCAGCAGGGACAGCCTCAATCCTTCGGTAAGATCCTGGCCCTCACGGCCCATCCTTGCCCACACGGTTGTGGCATCGATTGAGGAGCCAACAAGATTGCCCATCTCGACGGAAAGCTCCATGGCCTGCCGCTTGGTACGCATCAACTGCTGCTCCGTACCCTGATAAACCTTGGTAAGCATCACCATGCGCTCATCAATGTCGGCGATAGTGTCAACGCCAGCCCTCAATGCCCGAATGGTTCCGTAGATCATTCCGGTAGCAACAGTCCACTGAGCGACCTTGCGAATAATCATTCCCATGTGGTCACCGGTGCCGAACAGTCCCTGATTCAGATCCTGGACTTTGCGGGAGGTCTCGCGCACCACCTTGCCAGCGGAATCAGTGTGACGAGTGAACTCGTACATGGAGTTACCGGCACGACCAACAGTCCGCTCCATGCGCGTAATAACGGGATTGCCCTTTTTGTCAATGGTTGCAGTAGTCTTGTCGAAAGTGCGCTCAATGTTCTTGAGGGCGCGAACGGCACCCTGACTGTCAACCTGTATAAGAATACCGTATTTCGCACGATGGTCATTCATTAGATCGCCACCTCAAAAGTCAGTAAATAGTTGAGCTGGTAGTAACCATCAATCTTTTCCTGTGTAGGTCCACGCAACATGGACTTACGCAGCCCAGATATACCCAGAACTGGACGGCCATTTGTCTTGCTTCTCCAGTGCGCCCACAGCTTGTCGCCAGTCCGTACGAGCGTCGGGTATGCATCATCCTGGCTTCGACTGGTCCGCACGCGGATTTCGACCATGAACAGCCCCTTAACGCCTCCGGTACGATGAAATCCACCTGCACCGAGCAGCTGCGGCTGAGGTCCCGTTACCTTCATAAATATCTCGGGCTTCACGAGAGACGACTTTAGTTTTCCAGGTTCGATAACAATGTCCACAGAGGCACTGTCACCACTCCCGAAACATGCTTCACGTGACATCCACTCATGCAGCATTCGCTTAATACTCTCGTCCGGCTTGGTGGCATCGAATTGCGCCGTCAGTGCTGTCGCGGCCATCATGCCCTCCCAATCTCATGCTGGATCGTCATAAAAATGCGTCGAGCGAGCCATGGCGCGACTGTCTTAAGCCAGCCGCTATAGAAGTCCAGATCATCAGCTACATGTCTCCCAAAGAAATTCCCCTCGGCAACATATCCAGGGTAATACTTGTATGGTTTCTCGGAATAAGCTTTAAGGCCATCAGGCCAGTCTGAACGTATAGATTTTTTTGCCACCCACGGGAATGGCCTGGTGGCCAGCAATGGGTTGTTGAAAATGTACATCGATGGCCGCTTGCTGTCTTCGGGAGAATCTGCATCAACGGACAGCGCCAGGTTCATACTGCGCGGCATACGCGGGTTCTCGGGTCGGCTGTAAACCATATTAAGGACGACATCGCGTCCCATAGATTTGGTCTGCTTTTCCGCCTTCTTCATATCCCTGCGAATCACGGGATCAAACTTTTTTGCCAGGCGGCCCAGGTGAACTGCGGCGGAACGGTCTGTCACAGTGATGCTAATCATTCTCATTCCCCCCGCCAGCAATGGGGTGCCGCTTGCAGAAAACCGACTGCAACGCAATGCGGTTTCCCATGAATGCCATAGCCACATCCCCAAGATCTGGATTGTCAATGACTGGGAACCACTCGGTTACAGGCATAATTCGGAATGAGCCGCTCTCAGGTAGGGTGCAACCATCAAGTCGAACCGTAATGGAGTCTGCGGAATGGGATACAATCTGAAAGCGGCAGCTGTCAAACAATACCCAGTGTCCGTTGAATGCGTTTGGTGTATACTCCGCGTCTGGAACAGAGATAACTGAACCGCTACAGCTACCACTGCCGGAAACCGATTCGGCCGAATGCATTTGGGCAATGACCAACTTCTCGCGGTTATTCAGATTGACATCAGGGTCCAGGAGAACCATGGCATCTCCAACCTCGAACCTATGGTCCTGGATCATTTTTAGGCTGTTCATGGTAAGGGGTTGGATAATGGCCCGTGTATCCAGAACCTCGGTTGTTCCGGTTGCACCGTCCGTGAAATCGAACACAGGGTCATACGTGCCGCCGACATACTCACGCCACTCAAGCCGCACAGATTGGCCCATCTCACCATACAACAGGCGCTTTGCCATCACTCCGTACTTCCTGATATTGAACCCGCTACACATTGCCACTATCCTTCGTTACATCCTCGACCTGCTTGAGCCGAATCAGAGAGTCGATTTCTTTCGCGGCTATCATCTCTGCGCGGTACTTCTTCGGGATTAGGTCCCACTCATTCGCTGGGACGCCCCAGGCCATTGCCGCTAACAGCTCGCGTAACCGCAGGCTGATACTCACCGGTTTTGCCTTAGACTCTGGCGTATAGCCATCAAGCTCTGGCGGTATCAGCCCATCCCGAAAAAATTGATGTCATCCTGGCCGAGTCCGGACAGATTCACGATGGCCATGTATAGCGTCTCGATGTCTCCGGCGATCTTGCCTTGCAGCGCCTCGAATTTCTCCTCGGGAGTGTCGCCAGGAATGGAGAAACCATTAGGTTCAGCCCATCCCTTATCGATGTACAATGCCATAAGCACGTTAGATGCGTGGGCCACACCCTTTTTGTGCTCCTGCATTGCCTCGATGTAATGGGGGTCGTTCAGGCGGGGATTACCCTTGCGGTCCAGTGGTGGACTCGGTTTCGCGGGCACCATCTCCTGATAGACTCCACTCATCTCCAGGCGATCTTTTTCGGTGACAGACTGTATTGCAAACACGTCAACGTCTCCGTTAGACCTGCGGATCTCAAGATCCCGCTTGACATGTGTTGACCAGTCCTCGAAACTCGTAACGCGACGAGACTTTTGCTTTTTCTCGGTCATGACTTTACTACTCTTCCTACTTTCCATTTTCGGGATACGTCGTTTAGGTCCCCTGTTGTCAATCCGGATTTAACCGGAGTACAATCATAGCACGCATATGTAACAGTCTCCTGTTCATCCTCGTCATACGCCTCGACCACAAATTTGTATTTGATAGCCCTGTTGCTGGCGAGGTCAAACGAAGACCCGTCATCTAGCGCCCCCAGCTGCAATGTTGCATCTTCTGCAACGACCTCATGACGATTTTCTGTGTATCCGATCTGGGGGATCGTTCTGATCGAGCCCTGTACTTCAATGGACGCGCTCTGGATGAAGGCCCAGTCATCCGTCAGCTCTCGGGACTCTGCCCCTGGCTGTAAGGATTCCCAAGCCTTCACCCATACGTCATCCGCACTGAAGACTACGAGGCTCAAGGTGCTACCTCAGATTACTCTGAGGACTCTGCAGTGTCATCGGCGATGACGCCCCATTCCTCATAGGAGCCATCGACCTTCACCTCGTCGTCATTGTCGCCAATCGAGCCGCTGGGCATCGGGGCTTCATACTGACAGCCAAAGATGAAGGTGGTCTCGGTGGCAATCCCGTTGTCGTCATCATGCCGTTCGGCGATGAGCGTGAAGGGGTTGCCAGCGAACTGGGCCAGGCCGTCCACTGCATTGGTGTAGAGGAAGGCCAGGGAGATCGAGCGCTCACGATTGAACACGCGCTTCCGATGTTTCACCTCGCCACGCTGCATGATGGCACGCTTTTGGGGCGGTGGTGAGTGATCGAAGCTCTGGATGAAATCCACCTCATTGTTGATGGTGTACGACGGAACAGTGTAGACCTTGAACTTCTGGCCTGCAGTCCCGTTGGTGACCGAGAAATAGACGCCCGCGCCGCCAGTCGGCGTTTTCATGTGGGCCGCATTTGGACGGTCACCCGCAGAAAATTCCACGGTATCAGATTCACCGGAGCCGATCTGCAGAGTTGGCCCGTTCTCCAGGCCATGGGCAATGCCATTCTCCGAGATGATGAGCAGGGAATCTACGGCAGCCGAGTTGTAATTCGGCCCTTCGCGGATTTCCAAGGTGGTTGCATCGGTCACGATCAGCGTAGCAAAGAGCTGGCCGGTCGGATCTTCGCCTACTGCATAAAAATGCAGTTCGTCAAAATTTTTGACGGTTGTGGTGCGGGACATGGTTAGTCCTCCTTCTTGGTTGATTGAGCCTTGCGCTTCATAGAACGCTCCACAGGCTTGTCGTCAGGGTCTTTCTTGACAGCCTCTAGGGGCCGAATGGGCTCCTCGGCAGTTATGACCGCTGACTTGATGTGGGGCGGTAATTCCGGTACTTCCTCGCAATTCGCCTTGAGAAACATTTGGTCCCTTAGCGAGTAGGGCGGCTCATCGATGACAAAACCCCTGTGACGCTTAATGCCTCTGAACACGACCCACGGTACTGCTACTTTATACTTCATATCACACCTCGCATGCATATCAATCTGTTATGTTACTTATCTGAGTCCCACGCCTTGTGGCTGCATTATACAGACGCTGCCATGCAGTGTCTGCAGCGTATGGAACAGAGCCATTGTCGATGAGCCTCTCGATCCTGCCGACGAGAAAACCAAGGTGGTGGTCGAGATCCTTCTTCGAGAGCGAGATACCGGATGGCATTTTGATGTAATCATCACGATCAGGAATCAACAGGTACAATGCCGTCCAAAATGCGATCAGCGACTTGTCGTGATTAGCAGTGACTTCGGGCGAAATTTCTCCACCAGCGACAGTGTAGCTCGAAAACTCACTCGTGATCACCAGCTCCATAACCGACTGAATCACAGCGTCCTGGAAGATGTAAGAGTTGGAAACAAGCGCACCCTCGCTATCGTAGACACCATAGTCACCGACAGCGGCCCTTACTAAACCGTAAAGATCCGACATACTTGTCGCCATATCAGCTCTCCTCCGTCATTTGCCGTAATTAACGATGGCTGGTAGCATTGTATCAATACCTCGCAGCATTTATTTCAGTAGACGCGGAAGATTCATCTCGTCAGCGACCTGCGTCGTGACCTCACTGTATGGCCGCGCCTCATACATATGGTCTCCAACACCAATGACACCATTGACAATGACGTTCATGTCAGCGTGGAACCACCAATCGAGATCGAACCGAACAACGCCAAGGCCCTGCTGCCAATCGTTGAATGATTTAGCGGCAGGCACAATCCCCTTTTCGAGACGGCAAGTACATCCTGGGCTGTATGCGCCATAAACATAGTGTCCGTTCCGCCCCCTCTTCGTTTTGTGTGCAGCCTCAACCCTGTGGATATGACACACAATCTGACTGTACCGCGCATCCTTCAGGATCTCCTCTACAGTCTTCCCTCCACCGCTGCGAACAATGTCTCCGTGGTGAGCACATAGATTGTCATTAAACCAGAACTCGCCTTCACCGTACGGACCACGGTAATCGACCCCAAGCTCGTCGAGGTTCAATAGCGATGGCACGCTGATCAGGTCAGGGCCGTCCATTTCAAGCGGCCTGCGCAGACCGTGACTCTCTTCCGTGTTCTTGATGGTGAAATTTGTCAGCCTGATTTCGTGATTGCCTTCGAGGTAGATCATCTCGGCACCTGTTGCCGCGAGCCGTCTCAGCCACCAGAAATTCTCCAAAATCGCTGGCTGTGTTGTCTGGCGGAACTCGGGAGATCGCTGATACTTGTCGGTGTACAAGGGAAAATCGAACATGTCACCACCGATAACGATCACGTCGGGCTTCAGATCCTCTGCAACCGCAGCGCACACATCGAGCGCACGACGATCATGGAACGGATCAAGGTAACCGGTATTCATGTCTCGCCTGAATCCCGTCTGGCTGTCTGGAATAACAAGACCCAGATATTTTGATTTGACCTTCGGACGGCTTTTTGTCTTCTTGAACGCATTCCCCTCAATGCGAATTGGCTGTACAACGGGAAACTTCTGATAGTCGGGTTCACGCTTGACCATCCACGCCTTGACCTGCACGTTCGGGTTCTTTGCGTTACCCCAGAAATTGGCGACAAACTTGTTGATCATCCACACGTCAGTATCGATATCAAACCACTCGATGAGATCGCGCTCAGATTGCGGAACATCAGAAAGCAAGGCGCTTCTCGTCAAGATCCTCGCGTTTCCCTGAACCTCCTCTGATGTCTTGGACACATGTGACTGGCCGGAGTCAAAATTTGGTCCGTAGATGGGGTCCCTGGTCTTCCTGCCACATGAATGACAGATGTATCGCGGCCGGTCTGTTTTCAGATAATCACGCGGGTAAAGCGTCCCATCCTCGTGACAATGCGGACATTCAGCATCAAGATAATCGTATTTCCTATTCATATTACCACTCCACCAGTTCGAGGTGTGGAGCGTCCCTGAACTTGGTCTCAACCACATCATAGTCGCGGTCCCAGTCCAATCCCCAGCGAAGCTCGATTTCCATTTCGTGTGCTACTCGCAGGGTATACCCCACCAAGAAACATAGCTGTTTCTCATTCCAGACAAGATGCCCGTTGATCCAGGGCGCTATGTCCACTGCGATTGATTCAGGAACAGCATCCTCGCCTATGGCGGGCTGGAAGTCTGACTGTAGATCGATTGGCCTGCCATATCGGTCCACCATCCTGTTGTGTTTTGAATCCGGCCAGAGCTTGCCGCTCAGGCCGTCATTGAAACATTGGTTTTGATCGTCACGACCTCTCCATCCAGTGACGATTGTGAAATCCATAACCTTTATCACCTCGTCCATAATGATCTGCAGGCTCGGATGCAGAGTCTCATATCGACTCATGGATGCTTTACCGAAACGTGGCATCATGCCCCTCCAGCTTTAATTAGTTCGACCGCCAGCTTAATCACCACAACCGCCGTGATTACGCCAGTGGCGCATCCGCCAGTGAATACTGCCACGGGCTTCCTCCACCACTTCTGCGGCTCATCCGTCACGCCGTGTGTGATGATCCGTGTCGTGTCATGCGACACATGCTCCACCTCACCTATGATCAATTCCATGTTGGCGCGTGGTGGACTGGAGAGAAGCGTGGTTTGCTGTACGGTAAGATTGAAATTGACTTCCCAAGCAGATGATTCTTTCAGCACTACAGGCGTATCCACCCTGGTCTCGATAACAGGCAGCAGCCCAGGCATGGTGTCGAGATAAACGGTATCCACCTCGCCAAACATCTTCTTTAACAGGGCCGGATCATTCTCGACCCAACCCTCTCTTGCCTGTGCAATGATTGAGTTGGTGTCTGCGGGAAGGGTGTCTGTTCTTGTTATGGTGATAATTTCCGGTGGCGGCGGCGGTGACGCGGGCTTGACATGCCACACGAGCAGCCCAGACACAAAAGCCGTCACAACGACCACAGCCGTAGTGAGGATCTTATTTTTCAATATGTCCACCCTGGCGTTTTACATACGCCTCAGCGCCCGTCTTCACGCCCAGAAGCGTTGCGCCCAGGGGTATCATCCAAACCGCATACTCACCCATCCAGGTGGACCCCGCAACAATCAGATAAATACCTGCGAGCTTTGATGTGGTGAGCGATATCTCTACACGAAAACTCATGTCAACCTCCTTTGAAAAACGATAGAATCCACTCACGCAAAAGCGCAAAAAGCGTAACAAGGGTATATGTGATAATGAGCCAGGCAGTCTTGTCTCTCCCTTTGGCCCGTTTTGCAGACTTCATGATCCATGGCGCGGTGTCTGCTCCAGAAAACTCCTCCAGAGTAGGCAGTATCTTTTTCAGCGCACTGATCGTATGTCTGAATTCTTTCAGGTCGTCGTTTGATAGATTGCGCTCGTGACGCTTCACCCACTCGCTCAGCGAATTCACCTTCCCCTTGAGCCCAGTGCCCTCAGAAGTAATGCCGCCCTGCAGCAGTTCGAGGATTTCGTCCACCTTTCTTTCCAGGTCTTTCACCAGTACGGTAAGCTTGCCAGCCAGCATCTCGTCAAGATTCCCCTCGGTCATGCGAGCGCCCTCCCAAGCTTCTCGTTCATCTGTCGAAAACCGTGAATGATCTGGGATACCTGCAAAACCTGTGTCACCGACTGCCTGACCTTGTTGATCTTTAGCGGCTTGCTCCACAGCTCGACATTAGGGGCGTTCTCCTTCACGCGATCCTCCGCCGCAGTCATCACCACTATCGGGGTCATGTGGTAATTGTTTTTGATCAACGTCTCGGCAGTTTCGCTGCCAGACAGAAACCAGTCAGTGATAACAAGATCGTACTCAAATGCATCCATGAGCGTCTTGGCTTCAGCGGCACTGCTTGCGGTCGATATCTCCAGGCGTGGAAAATCACGCCTCAACATTAGCTGTAAATGGTGGAGCATTTCTGGCGCGTCATCCACGACCAGAACTTTGCCAGCAAGGTCACACACTTTACCCCCTCCCCTTCTTTTTGGTTTACAACCACACCGCCTACGATCTTATCCCTACCAAGCTCGTAGCTGCCGGTAATGGGCTGTCCAGGCCCGTGATGTATCCTACACTGAGCCAGATAGGCTGACTCGGCTTTGTGGTAGTCGTTCGTCTCTTCCTTCACGGATACCTCGCCGTCAAACACGGTCACCACCACATGCGCCTTTTCCGGCTGAGTGCGAGCAGACTGGATCTCTGGCGGAATGAACCTTCCGCCAGAGTACCAGTAGATTGGATAGCCTGCCGAGCATCTCCGAAACAGGGGCATTATTCCTTCCCCTTCTCCTTGTTTGGCTTGGCCTCCTCATTGACATCCGAATCCTTTTCGGGCTCGGGTTCAGCCTCCTCGGCTTCCTCGAAGTCTTCCGCAGAGGCTTTCCCTTCGTCCTTGCGTACGGACTTGAAGTATTCGACAAAGCCCAATGACGCCTCCAGCTGTTCCACGCGAGCGCCTGGACGAAAATCGATGTCCGCCGCAAGGTCGCACAGGTAATTTGCCACATCCGTGTCGACGATTGGCGTGTCATTCTCCTTGTCCTCAAGCACCCTGCGCACACGGATCGCCAGTTCGATCTTCTCGATGTCCGTCATCTTGTGCGAATCGTTCCACTTGGGACTGCGCAGATGAGCGAGCAAAAGCTCACGATAGTCGAATTTGTCCTCCTTCGCATTTTCAAGCAGCTTGTTCAGCTGCTCGCGCAGGAACTCAGACCCTTCAGATGCGAGGGCCAGAGCATCTCTGACGGTAAGGGTTGGGTTGGGATCTTGCTCGGAAAGATCGATTACCTGAAAATGAATGCGTTTCATTTCATACTCCTTTGTTCATTTGACTTGATAATCATATTATCGCATTCCCAAGCATAACTTACTTTTAAGGCAGTCTCGTAAAAAGTGGATATTGACATTATGCATAAACCGTTTTCTCCAATGCCTGCACCCGCGAAGCCAGCTCACGAATCACACCATGCAACATGCCGATATAGCTGGATGTCTTGACTCCCCACACCTCTGGATCACGACCGTCATCCGCAAAATCCCTGTACGCAACAACCTCTGGAAACTCCCTGGCCAGTACATCATCATCAGCTATGAGACCAAGATGTGTATGCTGCTGCCTATGGAAGTCAGTCCTGCGGTCTATACGCAGATCCTCGGCGGTTGCATCCAGGAAGCTTTTTAGTTCGGAATCTGGACAGTTCCACAGCTTTCCGTCATGGTGGCCATTAGGGAAAATCTCTTTCCAGCGCGACCACTCCCAGACATATCCGTCCTCGTCAATTACCTTGTCGGCCGGAGTCTCCTCGGAACCATCAACACGCTCCTGGGTCCTGTAGCCAAAAGCTTTGTATGCCGCCAGCCTCAGTTCGTCGCTACCCACGTGAGGCTTGTAGGTATACCTGTACAGCGGGAGCCGCATAAACCTGTCAACAAAACCGGTGACTGGAAGTTCTTCAATATCCTCTTTAATTCTCCTGAGTGAATAATCTGTCAATGTGCCCGAATACCCGATATTGCCAGCTACATCCAGTGTATAAGCGGGACTGGTCTTGTTGATACCGACGCGGCGCTCAGAGCCGGACTTAACCGTCAATACGTCATATGCAGTGCCACCGTATGCCGCCTGCAATACCAGCCTGCCATTCACATAGTCGCCAGTAATGCTGTCGTCAACAAAGGCGCGCATCCCAGCGCCCATTTTCCAGTTGCCAGAAGCAGAATAACCCTGGAAGATAAAACTACCCAAGTAATCACCGCTGCTTGGCGAAGAAGGCGAAGCGTATGACCCGCGTGCTTTTCGGTAGAGGAAATTTGCAGGGGTTGAATTGTTGGTGTATTCCTCTAAAACGAAGTCAGAGCCAGTGCCAACTAGCTGAAATGGCTCATACCCGCTTGAGCAATGTGACGCGCTGTAAATGCGAAACGGCGTAAATGTGGTGCTGGAGCGTACAATGTCGACCTGGGCCTGCGCCGTGGAGGGCTGATTAACGGAAAGGTAAGCAGACACATGAATGTCAGCCTCAAACTCCCAGGAACCTGTAACAGTTTCATTCTCATCCAACATGGCGATAGACGACACATCAGACAGGTCAGAACTGTCCAAACCGGTGATCTGGCTGGCGGCGATACTGAGTGCAGATTCGTGCTGGGTGACAGACGACTCAGAAATCCGAGCATCTGCGAAAGTACCAGACGTGATTCCTGAAGCGGCATGTGAATGAGAGGCAGCAGCGTAGCTGCCGAAATCAGAGATTTGAGACTCGGTAATGCTCAGAGCGGCTTCGTGCTGAGTCACTGAGCTTTCAGGGATTCGAGCGTCAGCAAAAGTTCCGGAGACGATATCGGACGCATCCCAGGTCAGAGCATTTGCCTCCGTCTTGGTGTAAGCATCTGTAATGCCGTACCCAGAGAGAGTGGTTGGCTTGCTTGTCAAACTAGCAAAGGTATGAGTATGGCCAACGGCGGAGATGCCCGCCTCTGCCAGTGTCTGGTTGATCCACTCCGTCAATGTGGAGTTGTAGACCAGGATCTCACCATCAGCAACGCTTGCTATCGAAACGTCAGAATGGCTGCCCAGGGCATGTGCTGAAGGGGCGTACGTGGCGGGCTCGCCCGTGATCAGCGACCATGGCACCTCACCCGAGGACAGGGTGCCAACCGTGGTAATGTTACTCGTGCCCGCCCAGGTTGAGAGAGCGGTGTTCTCGACACTGCCGAGGCCGACATCGGCTTTATTGACATCGTGAGGATTGTCGGTGTCGTTAGCATGGCTGGACAGGTTGGAGTCGAGATCGCCAACATCGCTTTCGAGCGCGGCTATATCAACGCCGTCGACTGTGCCACCAACCACGATATTGCCAGTGAGGGTGAAGCTGCCCGTCTTAGAGAACAGGAATGCGTTTGTGTCTGAAGCACTCGGGCGAATCTGGAATGCACCAGACTGAGAGGTAGAATTATATGCCAGGTCCCATTTATATTCCGATCCATCGCTGTCAACCAGCCTCAGATATGACCACTGCCCCTCAATCGCGTTAGCCTCAAAGCGCGCATATGCTGTACCTGAGTACGCCTGGACTATGGAACCTGCGTTTGTAGTCCAACGCAAGTAGTTATCAGCTGGCCGAGACAGATAGTCAGTAGAACTCCCGCCAAAGTGAAGTGTGCCAGCATACAATGCCGAATTCCCTGTCGCACTCACGGCATCGTCGGAAACAAAATGCCATGCATTGGCCGTGTCGTCGTGACGGATGTAATCACGATTACTGGTGCCACCATCACTCACCATGATGTGGTTACCAGAAATGGTCCCAGTGCCGTAAGTGTCTGTTCTCGCATACTGCGTGTGAGGGTCGGCAGCAGAAATGTGACTGTCGAGATTATCCTGAACAGCGGATGCCTCGGTCGCAGCAACACCGTCGGCGTAATCTGTAATATCGGAATAGTGGTAGCCGTCAACCGTGTCGGCGTCTGCCGCTTGGGCGGCGATGCCGAGAAAATTGGAGGTTACCCATGACTCCATGGCAACGTCAGCAGCATCAACCTGAAGGTTTCCAGACGAATCAATTCCAACAAGATGGTAGGACGTTCCATCATACCAGTTTTCAGCATAGGCAACGTATGCTCCTGAAGTGTTTCTCCGGAACTTATGTAGAGTGGCGACAGAGCTGACCTCGCGTGCATCAATGTTCACATGATATGCTGAATTTGTGTCCCACATGTAGATCGACCTACTTGAACCAACGTAAAGATCGCCAGTAAGCGTGCCTCCCCCGAGAGGAAGCCACTTACCATCTAGGTCAACGGTATTTCCATTGGATATACTCAGCTCACCATTAGAGATATTCCAGGACAGCGTTTGGCTATCCGTCTCACTGGTTAAGTACCCCTGCGCTGTGACCCATGCTTGAGTGGCGACACTTGCTCCACCTACCTGCAGTGCAGTAGGTGCGTTTACAGTACCATTTTCCGCAATAGATAGACCTTTAGCAGTGTCTGAACCGCGAACTAGATAGGCTACATTAGCGTCCCTGAACATGCGAAATGTAGTTCCTGTTCCGTCGTGTACGACGTATGCATTAGCAGCGCCTTCGGCGTAGATTTGAAACGGATAGCCTGGCGACGTAATTCCCACGCCAAAACCGGCGGCTGACACATTGCTGGTGACACTCAAGTTCCCCGTATTACTTAACTGCATAGCATGTACGGTTGATGTACCCCCTTCACCGCCAACATCACCTTCGGTCGAAGACTCGATATAGTTCCAATGCAGAGATTCTGGATCTGTGCTGTGGGTTGTTGGTGTATGGTGAATCCACCAGTGCCTATTTACTCCCGAAGCAGGAGCATTGGTCAGGATGAGATTTGCTGCCCAGTTCCCCG
>Ga0272443_10001175_pt1 | contig 40500 bp, 27 predicted proteins | sample SSMAcet12_FD_193581 | JGI IMG/M metagenome (GOLD analysis project Ga0272443, IMG submission 193581) | Marine sediment archaeal communities from Little Sippewissett salt marsh, Falmouth, MA, United States - SSM-Acet-12 | ecosystem: Environmental > Aquatic > Marine > Wetlands > Sediment ...
TCCGGCTTTGTGCTGCGCGCAAGGCGGACAACACGGACACCTCAAGACGCCCTCCACCGCGATCACCTCGCGTCCCCTTCGCCGCAACACCCCTCGCCGCAATCCGCGGGCCGAACAGGATTGGGACGGACCCTAATTTTGGCAATAACCATAAATAGGGTCCGTCCCTATTAATTATTAATAATTAACAACCCCAAATGCGGGACTGCCCGCGTTGTCTGCGGTCTATCAGGCCAGCCCCAAAAGCTGATGCAACTTCAGCAACCACTCCGGCAATTCCCCGCCGAAAGCGACTTGGCAGATGACGTTGTGCCACAGTGCGAAAAGGCATCCGAACATGCAGATCACCCCCTTTCGGATAAACAGAGGCCAACAACTGGATGCGCGCCAACGAGTATGTCAAAGATGGGCTCGCGATGAAGTAAGCCCCATCGAGTTCGTCGTAGAGTGTGCATATTCACGGGCGCTACGTCCATTGTGGAAACTACCTATTTCTTAGGGAGTTCCCGGTTTCCTCATGTCGGCTTTGGATTGGCTCTGGTGGCCGCGGGTGCTTTCGCGGCGGGAGGACTGGCTGGTCGTGGGGTCGTGAGAGCGTCGGGGTGAGTGAACGCCTGGCGGCGGCGCTACGAACGGGGGCATAACGCGTGATGCGTATTGCGTATGGCGTGGTGCGTCGGTGCCTGCGGCCTACCGCCTGCCCGTGCGGGGTCTATGAATTGAGTCCGGGCCAGGCGGGTTGGCGCGCCATCCAGTCGAACAGGCGCTCGAACACGTCGGGATGGGTCCTGGCCCAGCGGATGGCGTCGAGCAGTTCGGCGAGATTCGTGGCGATCGGAATGTCGGCGCCGGCCCATTCGAGGAGGCCTTTGATCTTGTGGTTGTACACTTTGAAGAAAGCGAACGGCACGCGGGCGCGGCAGGCGGCATACACGCCGTGATGCTGCCCAGTGATGTAGAGGTTCGCGCAGGCGAGACTGTTGACGACATAGGACCAGTCACGGGAGCGGGCCCCGTTTTCCGAGGTACCGCCCAAGCCCAGGTGTTTCATGCGCCAGAAGCGCCGGTTGAAACGACTGAAGCGTCCATCTTTGGGCATGTTTCGCTTGTAGACCGTGCCGATCACATCCCGGCCGGCAAACCGCTTACTGCCCGCGGCCGGATCGATTGGGCACGAGTAGCTCAGGTCGAGAAAGACGCCCGGACGAACCCCCTGCTCGCGCTCCATCGCGCTTTGGCTGATCGGCTCACGGACCCACAAGCCGTCGAGCGAGCGCAAGACGTCGGCCCAGCCGGGATTCATGCGATGCCAGACGCAGTTGACGAGATACGCCTCTTTGCCCAGGTCCTTGGCCAGTCTCAGGCTCTCCATGATCTTGGTCGCCCGCCCTTTTCCCCAGCCTTTGGCCTCCTCCTGTAGAGCGCCTTCGCCGTTGACGACCAGCGCGTCGCACTCCTCGATCCACCGGCGCTGCGGCTCCACCAGCCTGGGGGTGGTCTGGATGACGGTATGGCCCTGGAGAGACAGCTTGTGCCGGAGCGAGGCCATGACGGCTCGGCTCCCCGCGTGGTAGCTCGAGGTGTCGTTGACGATGTAAACTCTCATGGTAACCTTATCAGACCGTGCCCTTCCAGGGCCGGTCGGCGCGTTCGATCCGCCTTCGTAGTCCTTGCCTGAGTAAGATCGGCTCAAGCGACCCGCCTGTTTAGCGGATAATTGAGGATATTGCAGGACGTTGCTCTGTACGGTGGCCGGGGGAATCCCGAAGAGTCGTCTGCTCATTCCTGGAGATGCGCTTGACACGATGGCAAAGCGGCCGCTAGGGTGTCCAATATGCTAACGCGCAGAGGATTTCTTCAACACACGTTGGCGGCGGCAGCCGCGTACCGGGCCATGCCGTGCGGGCGTGCGGAAGCGGCAGCCCGACCTAAGATCGAGATCTCGCTGGCCCAGTGGTCGCTGCACCGGACCCTCTACGCGGGGAAACTGGACCATCTGGACTTCCCCGCCAAGGCCCGGAACGATTTCGGCATCACGACGGTGGAATACGTCAACGGCTTCTTCGGCCGGGGGACCATGGACTTCCACGCGGCCGCCAGGAACTCAGGCTATCTGAAGGAGCTGCTGCGACGCAGTGGCGACGCCGGGGTGGTCAATCACCTGATCATGGTGGACGATGAGGGGCTCTTGGCCGATACAGACCAGAGCAAGCGACTGGCGGCGGTGGAGAGCCACAAGAAATGGATCGAGGCCGCCAGGCTGTTGGGCTGCCGGAGTGTGCGGGTGAACCTGCACGGCCAGGGCTCGGCCCAGGGTAAGCATGCGGCCTCGGTCGATTCGCTCGGGCGGCTGGGTGATTTCGCCCGGACGATGCCGATCAACGTTCTGGTGGAAAACCACGGGCACGAATCGTCCAACGGCGCCTGGCTCGCGGCAGTGATGAAAGAGGTGGCCCGGCCCAACGTCGGCACGCTCCCCGACTTCGGCAATTTCTGCCTGTCGCACCCCTGGGGCAACCCGCTGGAGAACTGCGCGAAGCTCTACGATCGCTACCAGGGCATGGCGGAGCTATTGCCCTTCGCCAAGGGAGTCAGCGCCAAGTCCTACGATTTCGACGAGCACGGCGCGCAGCCCTTGCTGGATTACGAACGACTGCTGAAGCTCGTGAAGGACTCCGGATTCACCGGCTACATCGGCATCGAATTCGAAGGCCAGACGCAACCCGAAGACGAAGGCATTCGCAAGACGAAACGCCTCCTGGAGAAGTACCTCTAGCGCCGCCGGGGCTGCAAGGTCCTCATCGCTACGCTCTTACCACCGGCGTCCACGGATCACGTATTGCCAATCTGGCCGATCTTCACCTGGCCTTGACGTCGTAGCAGAACAAGATGTCCTGATCGCGGATGTACAGCTTGCCGTTGGCGACGACCGGGTGCGCCCAGGCCGGCGGCTGTCTGCGGTCCGGCTGTTCGAAACGCCCGCGCTCGAGGTATTCCTGCGCGCTTGGCTCAATCAGGACCATGGTGCCGTCTTCCATGCGATAGTACAGTCGGCCATCCGCCAGGGCCAGCGAGCCTTTCGCGCGCCGCCCCACGGCCTCGCGCTGGTCCCACAGGACCTTGCCCGTCTTGAAGTCGAGACAGACGAGGGCGCCGCCCTCATTGCCGCCGCTGGCGCCGTAGAGGCAGCCGTCCAGGAGGATCATGCCGCCGTGGTGGTTCTGCATCTCGGTCGTGGCGTATACTTCCTCGGCCTGGATAGTCCCATCGGCATCTTTGCTCAGCTTCACCAAGCCGGCGCCGCCACCATAGGCTGAGGAGGCGAACACCATGCCATCGTGGAAGATAGGCGTCGCGCAGTTGATGCCCATGCGGTTGGCAGGCTTGTCATAACGCCAGAGGAACTTGCCGTCCGAGGCCGCGACGCCGACGAGTGTGTTGGCGGTGAGCTGCACGTACTGACGCTGCCCGGCGAAGTCGATCGCGATGACCGAGACGTAGGCGGCGCCACCGCTGGGACCGCGACGACCGCCGCGACCACCACGGCGACCACCAGAGGGGCTCGGCGCTTCCGATGCGCCGGCCGGGCTGGCGGGCAGCTTGCTCTTCCAGACCGTCTCACCGGTCAGCTTGTTCAAGGCCACCAGCATGGCGTCTTCGCCCCCCGGCGTGCAGATGACCTTATCGCCATCAACCAGGGGCGACTCGCGGTAGCTCCACCTCGGTACGCGCCCGCCGAACTGCTCGGTCATGCTGATTTGCCAAACGATCTTGCCGTCCTCGACCTGCAAGCAAGCCACGTTGCCGGCGAGGCCCTCGACATAGAGCCGCTCGCCGTCGACCGTGGGGGTGCACCCCGGCCCTTCTTTTCCCTGCGACGCGCGCTGTGAGAAAGCCGACCCCAGGGGCGTCGCCCAGATTTCGCTGCCGTCCTTTTCAGACAAGGCCCAGACGACTTCCTCGTCGCCGCGATTGCCCATGCCGTAGATCCGACCCGAGGCAATCGAGGGAGCACTGTCGCCGCCCCCGAGATTGCCGACCCGCCAGGCCAGGGGCGGGCCACCTGCCGGCCATTCCTGAAGCAGACCCGTGTCGCCCGACTTGCCATCCCGCTCGGGTCCCTGCCATTGCGGCCAATCGGCCCCCATGCCGCTGCCCGCGACGATCATCAAAACGATTGCTATCAACGTCATTGGAATCTTCATGTACCACTCCATTCAACCATCATCGCCCGCGTGACACAAACGGAAATCACACGACTGTGTAACTGTAAGATAATGCCACCGTGACTGACTCGAAGGCACACCAAAGTCTCCTTCATTGCGGCCGGCCAATACAGAACAGATGCGTCACGCCTCTGATGTAGATCCTGTCACCAACAAAAGCCGGCGTCGCGTAAGCATCTTCCCCGATCTTGAAAGCGCCGAGTCGTTCAAACTCGTTACCCATCCTGAAGACCTGCATCGTCCCGGAGAGGTCGATGATATAGACGCGATCGTTCACCAGGATGGGCGAGCTATAGAAACCATCGTCAAACTCATGTTCCCAGCAGACTTCGCCCGTTTTCGCATCGAGACACGTAACGACGCCGAACCCGGTGGGCAAGATGAGACAGTGTTTGTTGGCCAGCGGGCTGGCCGCATCGGGTAGGGTCTCGTCCCACTGCCAGAGCAACTTCGGTTCTGAATCGTGATTGCCGATATCAATGGCTGAAGCCGTTGCCCCCTCGCCAGCGACGAACACGACGCCGTCCGCATAGACGGCCGAAGGAGCGACTTCTCCATCGAGGCAGTCCATATGCCAGAGACGTTTCCCGCTCTTTGGATCGTAGCTATCGACGGCTTTGCCGTTGGTCAGGATCAGTTCCATCCTCCCCTGGTTGTCAATGAGGATGGGAGACGACCACGAAATGTCGCTGCGTTGTGCCTGCCACACAGGTTTGCCCGAGGCCAGATCGAATGCGAGCAGTTGCGAGTCGTCCGTCTGGTCGTATTGAACGAACAGCATGTTTCCATAACTCATCAGCGAGGACGCATGGCCGTAGTGGTTTTTCGGAATCCCCAGATGTCTGGCCCAAAGGCGCTGCCCCTTCGTAGTCACGCACACGAGCTCACCGGTTCCAAAAACGGCCGCGACATACCGACCGTTTGTCGTCGCGGTGGGCGCTGCGAACCCGGTTTCGTCCAGCACATCGGGCAGCGTGCCGTCAGGAGGAGCGCCGGGAAGGCCCTCCACGTCATGCTGCCAGAGCAGCTTGCCCGTGTCGGTGTCGAAGCAGTAGAGCTGACGGGTCGATTCGTCGGCGCCGGTCAGGAACAACCGATCGTCCCAAACCACGGGGGAACTCATCCCGTGCTTGGGTGTCGTGGTCTTCCAGAGAATATTCCTGTCCTCTTTGGCATTCCAGTTCGCGGGCGGATTCGCGTGATCGGCGTGTCCGTTGGCGCCCGGGCCCCGGAAATTGGCCCAGTTCTTCAGGAGGCGTTCAGAAGGAGCGGCGTCGCCGGCGCCGTTCGTATCGGCGCGTTGATCCGTCTGAATTCCAGCAGGCGCGCGCAGGACCAGCGATATCAACACCAATCCGATGCCGCAGGCCATCACCCGCCTTGGGGCCCGGCCCTTTAGAGAAATGGTCATCATGAATGACCTTTCATTCGACGACCTTGACACATGTCAACTGGCTGTGGTCCCGGATAAGCAGCTTGCCGTCGGAAAGTGCCAGAGGCGCCCAGTTCTGAGTTGAACCTCCGACGCGTGCGGCTATCCCTTCGCTGTCCGTTCCTGCTTCCGAGAGAAGCTCGGCCGACGCCAGTGGTTTGAATCCGGTCGGATCGGGCTCGATCAGGTACAAGGACTTGGCTCCGTCGGTGGCCAGGATCAAGCCGTCGGCCAGGATCATACTGCCCTTGTTGAAATCGGGATCGCGCTTGGTCTTCCACTTGATCGTGCCATCGGCGCTCATACACGACAGGCCGTCGCGCCGCCTGTTGGTTCCGTACTGGGCATAGAAGTGGCCGTTATGCCGTATGGGCGGTTTGGTCTGATCGCCAAATTCTTCGGTCGTGAAAAGTTCTGTCGCACCGTAGCTGCCATCGGCCTTCCTCTCGACCTTCAGCATCGTGGCGCCGCGCTCGTATCCGCCCACGACCAGCACTTTGTTATCACCGGCATCAACCGCACTCGGCACCGAGATATGGCATTCCCACTGCTTATACTCCCACAGGACTTTGCCCGTGAGCGGTTCTATCCCGGCAACATTGCCCGGAGTCTGAGGCAATCCTCTGTTTCCGATAGGATTGGTCGAGGAGATGACAATGACAATGTGGTCTTCTCCATCTATTTTCACCACGGCAGGACTGGCATAGGATTCATTGCCAAGATTGGGAGTCTTCCATTTCACCGCGCCTGTGAGCTTGTCGTAGGCCACGACGCCGGCCTGGGGGGCCTGGGAAGCCAGAATCAGCAAATCGCCGTAAACCAGCGGACACTGCGTAATGGCCCAGATCGGAAAACTGCCGGCTTCGCGCGCTCTGAATCCGCCTGCGTTGCTGGCGGGTTTGCCGCCGAAATCCGTCCACACATTCGCATTCCAGACGGGCTTCTGTGTGTTCGTGTCGATGCAGTACACATCGCCGTTATGACCGCACGAATAGACGTGCTGGCCGTCAATGGTCGGGACACTGCGCGAGCCGGGAAACATGACCGACCCGGGCGCGTCATAGGCGAAATTCCAGAGTTCTTTTCCGCCGGCGAGATCGAAACACCGAAGGTTATCGCCCACCTGATCATCCCGGTCGAGCAGGGAGACTTTGCCGTCTTTGACAGCAGGTCCGCCGTAACCTCTGCCGACAGCAACAGTCCACAGCACCTCCGGCCCCTTCTCAGGCCAGGAGCGCAGCAGCCCCTTCTCGGGCGAGGTTGAGTTTCTGGCCGGGCCCAGATACTGCGGCCAATCGGCAGCCGGTACGACGCCGATGAGCCCGAACATCAGGAGAATCATTGCGAATAAGACGCTGGTCTTGGTGAGATTCCACACTTTCCTGCGGTTCCGGAACATGATGGCTGCCTCCTTGTCTGGGATTTTCCGTCCTGCCCCCCACGGGTCTCTCTGATCGTCAGCGTGTGCCGTTCCTTATGCCTGATTTCGTGCGTCTGCACGGATAGCGCCCATACAGACGTCCAGGGGGGCAATTCGATTGCGTGTTTTTCCTCGTCTCCCGATTTTCCCGGTCCAAGTCGATTTTGGGCTTGAAAAAACGGGCCTGAATGCTTATCCATGTGCCGACAAATATGACGACGCGAACGAATCTGCTTTGTTATCAGGCCGCAAGAAAAGGCCATTGGACACCAGGAGGCATTGTATCATGCTGGACCCTGTACCGATCTCGAGGACCGGTTTCAACAAACTGAAGGAGGAACTGGCCAAGCTGAACAAGGATCTGGCCCAGGTCAGGGAGGAAGTAGCCGCGGCGCGGGAGCTGGGCGACCTGAAGGAAAACGGCGCGTACATCTACGGCCGTGAGCGGCAAGGCTTTCTCGAAGGCCAGATCGGCGAATTGATGGGCAAGATCAACCGCTCCGACATCGTCGATTGCACGAAAGTGGAATGCAATCAGGCTGAATTCGGCACGGTGGTGACCGTGGTGGATTTGGATACGCAGGAGAAGATTACCTATCAATTGCTCGGCCCCGACGACGCCGACTACGATACGGGCAGCATTTCCATTCAGTCACCGGTCGGCAGTGCGATTCTCGGCTGCGTGGTCGGCGACAAAGTAACGGTGAGCATCCCCCGCGGCGACCGTAACTTCGAAGTCATCGACATCGCCAAATCCGAATTCGATTGAACCTCCCGTACGATAAGCGTCCCGCTGGTCCAAACCGGGTCAGGCGCGCCGCCTTGCCCGCGCAAACGGCGCTCGGCAGCGCAGCCCCGTACATCTCCATCTGTGACCTCTACGGGGCGTTGGGCGACGGGCGGATGTGGGCTTGTTGAGTAAACCACTCTTCGGGCAAAGGTTCCGTGCTGACCAGGGTAATCCGCAGGGTATAGCGCTGCCTTCCAGGACCGCGGAAATGGACGCCGGTGCAGACGATCTGCTGGAGTTCATGGGTGAGGGGATCGACCCAGAACTCAATGCGGCGCGGCATCCTGTCACGCCGGCCGATCCGCTCGGCACGATAGTACTGCGTGGGGGTCTGTCCATCATCCAGGGTTCCGGCCGACGGGCCGGAGAGCGCGTACTGCGCTTCGATTTGATGGAGCATGTCCCGCAAATCGAGGAACAGGAGCGAACTGATGTGATCGGGAATCTCTTGTTCCAGGAGGCTGTGATCGTCGCCGCGGGCCGAGGCACCCCAGGGGCAGACCAGCCAGCTTTCCTGACCGTCGAAGCCCTTGAGGACTTCACCGCCGCGTCCGGTGCGACAGGTCAGGACGTAGCAGCGACCACGAATCTGCAGCGTGGCGTTATCCAATCGTCGCGTCATCATGCCCCGGCGCGGCGGCTTGAAGGCGAGACGACGACCGAAACCTCGACGTCCAAATCCGCGGCGGGGAGCCGGTTCGTTCGTATCGGCCGCGATCGTGATCTGGTAGGTCTTGTCGCCTTTATCGAAAGCGGTGAGAATGGGAGCGAGATCGGCCTGGACGCTCTGGGGCGCGCTGAGCGTCAACAGCAATCCAAGCACCACTACGGCGGCAGCGGCCGTGGAGAGGCCGGCTTTCCAACGCAAGGAAATGACACGCGGGGCCGTCTCCAGGGCGTGGCACACCCGCTCGACGCGCTGGGCCGTGCTTTCGGGCGTATCCTCGTGGCGGCCGGTGAGCAGCGCGTCGAGGAGGCGTTCGTCGGCCACGCGCTCAGCGTCCGACGGCAACGCGCCCTGATCATCGCTCTGATCCCGTAGCGGGAAGTCGTCTTCAGGTTTCATGGAGTAACCTCCGAGGGGGCTGTGGGGAACAATCCCTTGCGGCGCAGGCAATCGGCCAACAGAGCCCGCGCCCGCTGGAGTCGTTTCTTGACCGCTTCGCGCGTAACGCTGATAACGTCGGCGATGTCTGCGGTCTTATGATGATCGCGATAGAACAGATCGATACACTGACGCAAGACGGGAGGCAGGTGTTCCAGGCAAGCGTCCAGCGCGGCGACCTTGTCCTTCCACGCGTCGCCCGTCCGGTGGTCGATGTGGGCAAAGCGTTCGTCGAGGACCGCGAGAACGGTATCGTGGCAATAGATAGGACGTTTCTTCAGACGGCTGTAGTGGGACAGGATCAGGTGACGGGCAATACCCCGCAGCCATTGGGCCAGGGGCCGGGTCTGGTCGTAGTCGTTGAAGCGACGCCAGGCCACCAGCATGGTCTCCTGGAAGATGTCATCCACCGTAGCGGGGTCGCGGATGGTGGCGCGGATGTAGGCCAGCAACATATCCGCGTGTTCGTGGACCAGTGCGGCGAAGATATTCTTGTCACGTCTTTTCATGATGGCTTTCGGCGCGCATGCATATCACGATCGAGCGTTTGCCGTCAGTATTGCAGTTGGGACGAGAAGCCGGAACAGAAAAACTCAGATTTCTCGAGCCGGCGTCCCCCGCCGCAACGCTCCGGGACCGGCACGTTTGGCGGGTTTTGAGGGAGGCAAGGCCCTCGGGATACGTTCGGCCCGGGGCCTTGCCTCGATCTGGGCTTAGCTCGAGAGCTTGTCACTGCATTCTGCCTCGCATCGGTCGGCGCAATCCCCGCCGAACACCCCACCCCGGAGCCGCATCATCGCTCTGGCGTCTGCCCTGCCGCTGTACTTGACCGGCGCCATTGGTGCCCAAGGCACCACCGCGACCGCGGCGGCCTTGCCGAGCCGCCATCTGGCCGGCGCCGTTGCGGCCGAGGCCACCACCTGCACCCACCTGCCTCCGTTGACGACCGATGCGACCGGCGCCGTTTCTACCGAGGGGACCACCGGCACCGTTGCGTCCGAGGGGGGCCGCCCCGGCCGCCGCGTCCTTGCCGAAAACCCATCTGACCGGCACCGTTGGCGTCGAAGGCACCACCGCGACCACGACGTCCGGCTCGCGGGCCCACCTGCCCAGCGCTGTTGGCCCCAAAGGCTCCGCCACGGCCGGGACGCCCTCCTCGCGGACCCATCCGACCGGCGCGGCCGGCGCCGAAGGCCCCGCCACGACCACGACGTCCGGCTCGCGGGCCCACCTGCCCGGCGCCGTTGGCGCCGAAGGCCCCGCCACGACCTGGACGCCCTCCTTGCGGACCCATCCGACCGGCGCCGTTGGCGCCGAAAGCCCCGCCACGACCTGGACGCCCTCCTTGCGGACCCATCCGATCAGCGCCGTTAACACCGCGTGCGCCGCCTCTGGGGCGACGTCCGCTTTGAAGCCCCATCCGACCGGCACCGTTGGCGCCAAGGGCCCCACCGCGACCCGGACGCCTTCTTTGCGGCCCCACCTGTCCAGCCCGGTCAGCACGGCGCGCTCCACGTTCAGCGCGGCGACCTCCCTGGGGCGCCACCTGTCCGGCCTCGTCTCTTCCGAACGCATCGCCCTGGCCTGGGGCCGGGTCGTCCTGGGCACTCGCCAGCGGTGTCAGGATGGCGGTTGCCACCACTACGGCCATGATCCGTTTCCAGGTGCTCATAACCATCTCCTTTCAGAATACAGGTTCGTTGACATTCATTGTGTATTGCCGGCTCGGCGGGACGCGGGGACGCAAAAACGCGCGGAAATTCCAAAAAAAAGTGCCCAGACACACCGGAAGTCCAGAGGCCTCCAGTGTCGTCTTCCGCGGCGCGACCTCTGCGCATGAAGAAAGGGTGGCTCCCTGAAGCAGAGCCACCCTCTTGTGGTTTTCGTGATATGTGGTCCAGGCCGATGGACCTGCGCCGGACACGGAGCAGGCCCTTTGCCTATGGGTCACCTCACGCGGTGCTTATTCGGTGCCGAGGTCAGCCGAGTAGACGACCAGGCGGGGACGAGCCTCCAACACGGTCGAGCCGGTGGCGTGGATCTGCCAGCCATCGGCGGTGCCGTCGCCCTGAATGGCGATGCCGTAATCGGTCGCACCGGTGCGGACGCCTTCGGCGTACTCGGTCACGTCGAACCAGACTTCGGCCCCGCGGATGTAACCATCCGGAGCATCGAGAGCCGGACCAATATCGCCATCGCCCACCTGCAAACCGTTGACCTGTCCGAAGGACGAATGCAGTGACGTCGTGTCCCAGGGTCGCAACATCGTGTGCGCCGCGAACGGGCCGATACTGCGGGCGTTGACGTTGGTGTTGCCGGTCGTAATCACAACCCAGGCCTTGGCCACGGGCACGTCGGCCGGGGCTTGCCCCGCTTCGGCGCCGAAGACGTTGTCGAATTTCAGTAGGGCCAGATCGTCGGGCGAGCTGGTCGAGCCATCGGTGTCGGCAAACATGATCCCGTCGAGGAAGGTCTGATCCAGCGTCGAGGCATCTTCGGTTCGCTCGGGATTGTCCACGTCGTCGGTGTCGGCGATCAGGGCATTGGTGCCACTGCGCACGATGGCCATGGTCGTCCCGGCGTAGCCGTCGGTACCCTGCTGGAAGGTACTGACCTGGGCGGGAGCGGTCGTATAGGTGACCGTCAGTTTGGGACGGGTGTCGGCGTAGAGATAGCCCGTGGTGCGGATCGACCAGCCGTCACTGGTGCTGGCCGCCTCGGTGACCGTGTCACTGAGGCCGGCCTGAATGACGAGGCCGTGATTCTCCGCGCCGTCGGCCCAGGACTGCACGAGTGAGGTGACATTGGCACTGTCGGAGGCGCCTTGAATCTGGAAACCGAAGCCACCCACGGGACGCGTGGCTGAGCCATCCTGCCACCAGGCGCCACGACTGCCCATGTCGGTCTCCGAACCGAAGTCCACAAAGTAAGAGGTCGTCGAGTCGAACGGCTGGAGCAGTGCCGAGACACCGTAGGGACCGGCCGTCTGGGCGTTGCCTGCCAGGCTCGTGGTCAGCGTCAATTCCGCACCGAGAATCGTCGCCCCGGACGGGATCTGGTTCGGGTCGCTGCCGATGATGTCGTCGAACCGCAACAATCCCTGTGCATCGGGCGAAGTCAGATCCGTCTTGTAGCCATCCAGATAGTAACTGGGGAGCGTGCCCCCGTCGATTTCGTCCGCGGCCCGGTCACTGACGCGGCGATCGACGGCGCCGGCATAACCATCGGCGCCGTTCTGAAAACTGGTGGTCACGACCTGGCCGGCCGCGACAGACGCCAGGGCCAGACAAAGCCCCCCCACCAACGCCGTGCGAAGGCATGAACGTTTGAATCTAACCATCAACATAACTTCCTCCCTTGAACATGAAACCTACCCAATAAAACATGACACCACGACACGGATACTGCTGGGTCCGATAGCAGTCTCCCGCAGGCATCCAACGGCTGCTGATTCAAGTCCAACTGCGTTAGGAAACAATTGGCGGGAGAATAGTTCCGCTTTAGTTCTGGGTTAATGCTTCTCAACCGCGCGACGATGTGGAGCGAGTGTGACATGTCTGCCCAGAGCAGCATGGGAGCCTGCCGCGACGAAGAACAGAGCGTTTGTAGGAACAAAACCGAAATCTAATCGAGACACAATATGGGAGCGAGCTCCATGGTGTATACCCTGTGTCTCTTTCATCGGACAAGAGAATGTCACCCTGTGCGACAGGGAGGCGAGATCGTCGGCCGGCTTGAACGTTACCGGTGACAACATAACGGAGTGACACGTATTGGGTACCTGCTATGGCTATCAAGACAAACAACAACGCGTTTACCCTGATCGAACTACTCGTGGTCATTGCCACGATCGCCCTGCTGCTGGGCATCCTGATGCCGGCACTGCAAAAGGCGAAGAAGGCGGCTCAGCGTGTGGCGTGCGGCGCCAACCAAAAGGGGTTCGGCCTGGCGTTTCAGGCCTACCTGTTGGACAACGACTACTGGTCGCACTGGGGGCCCAACCGCGGCTTCTGGTACGTCCCGAATCCGCGCAACCCGGAGGCATCCACCACCATGGCCGACAAGGACGACATCAATGCCTACTGGGGCATCGCCTATTATCCCTACGCCGAGAACATGGACGTCTTTCACTGCCCCAGCTCGCGCTACCAGCTCCAAACGTGGAATTCCGCGATGGATCTCGAACTCTACCGCTGGGCCCATTTTGGACTGAACGGTTTCGTCGCCAACCGTCAGACCTCGAAGATCCGACAGCCAGCCGAGATGATCGTACTCCAGGACCATTTCGAGCAGAAGCTGGACAACAACGGTGACATGCTCCACATCAGGCCGGACGAAACCTACAACCTGCCGCAGTGGCGCAACCGCGCGAAGTACCCCGATGCGTTACTGGAGGTCTTCCGCCACAGCCGCACGTCCAATTCCATCGAACGCCAGTCGCCCCGGGACCCGCAGGGAACGGGCTTCTGCAATACGCTGTGGCTCGATGGACACGTCTCGGCCCTCCGACAGACCCGCGGCGAAGACGTGCCCAACCGCTGGTATACCGGTGGCGTCGGCGATGGCGGCCAGAGTTGCTGGGTCGGCAATTCCTGGGATATCGCCAAAGGTCTGCGCTACTAGCGCGAGGGAGGTAGTGAGAACCGGGCATGGTGTGCGGGGCAGACCCTGCCCGGCTGGTTCTGTTGGCGGTCTGATCCCATGGGCGTGGGGCCCAGGGGCCGCCGATGGGGAAGTTACGGGGAAAGCACCCCTTGACTTTGGGGTATCTAGTTGACATGGCAGGGGTCGGCAGCGACAATAGGGGACACCGCGAAGGATGCGGGTCGTGGCTTGCGGCAGCCCCAGGCCTGAGCCGGCACGCGCTGGCCCGGCGCGTTCGCAGACGGAATCCGCGTGACGGAGCAGGATTGGTTTCACTTCGGCACAGGTTGGTGGCAGACGTAACTGCGCGGCTTGAGGCTGGTTATGCGTCTTTCCTGTTCGGATGTTGGAGTGCTAATGAACTCGGAACACACCTCTAACCGACCCTCAACACAAATATCGTACATCAATGTGCTTTGAGTATGAACGCCTGGCACTAACTGGTTGTTTGAAGGATATAGAAGAATGACTCGCGCTCGTCACACGGGATTCACCTTGATCGAACTTCTGGTCGTTATTGCCGTCATTTCGGTGCTGATGGGCATTCTGGTACCGGCCTTGCGGCGGGCCAGAGAACAGGCCCGCTTCGTGGCCTGCAAATCCAACCTCAAGTCCTACGGCGTGCTGGCCTTCATGTACATCGACGACAACGATGCCAAGATGCCCAGCGCCTGGACCAGTTTCTACAACAGTCACGGCGAGTATCGGGGCGAGCCGCACCGGTATTGCCGGTGGCACAACCCCGACTACGATCTCGAGCTTCACCCTGAGTACGCCGGTCCGTTCTGGCCGTATTTGAAGGGCAAGGGCATTCACATCTGCCCGTCCTTTCACCCCGTCGCCTACGAGTACGGCCCGTCGCATCCCGAACACGTGGACAGCATCCCCATCGAGCCCAACTACAGCTACTCCATGAATTCGTATCTGGCGCAAATCAGGAACCTCAATTCCGTCAAACGCCAGTCCGATGTCTTCTTCTTCGGCGAGGAGAATCTCTGGATCACCGCCCCCTACAACAGCTATGCCTTCAACGACACGGCCATGTGCGTCTACGAGCAGTGGGACAGCTTCGGCACGTTCCACCTGACGCGCGACCCGGAGAAAGGCGTGACCAACGCGGTCTTCCTCGACGGTCGGGTCCAGACCGTCCATCGCGAGGATTCCTGGCGCTACTGCGCCCCGGACGGTTACAAGAAATCCCCCTTGAACGATCAGGCCCTCTGACGGGCGATCATCACACTTCAGCAATAAAGGAGAAAGAGGTATGAAAAGGCTCACGTTATCATTGTTCGCCGTATTGGCGCTGGCCGTGCAGGCCCAGGCGGCCATTCCCGAACCGACCGGCCTGTGGGAATTCAATGGGCCCGACCCCAACGCCGCGACGATCGGCGCCCCGCTGGAACTCGTTGGGCTGGCCGAGGAGATCTTCGGCATCGATGAGGCGGACGGCGCCATCACCATCGGTGAGGGCAGCTACTATGTCTGCACGCACGGCGTCGCCCCCAACGGCGACGGCGCCAAGGTCAACGAATGGACCCTGCTGATCGATTTCGCCTACGTCCCCAGCAGCCTGAACGACCCGCCCAACGGCTACAACGATCTGTTCCAGACTGACCCGACCAATGCCAGCGACTCCGACTGGACCATCAATTCGTCCGGCGCCGTCGGCATCGGCGCCGTGGGCTATACCAGCGCCGTCGGCTTCTCTACCGAGGCCGACATCTGGTATCGCATGGTGGTGGTGGTCGATAACGGCGTCCTGCACGACGTCTACTTTGACGGCGAGCTGATCCTCCAGGGCAACCAGCAAGGCATCGACGGACGCTTCAGCCTGGAAGAGACGCTGTTGCTCTTTGCTGCGGGCAACGATCAGGACGGCGATGACGCGCCTATCGATGTCAGCACGGTGGCGATCTGGGACACGCCGCTGGCCGCCAGTGAGGTGCTGACTCTGGGTCTGGCCGGCGACAGTGTCTTCGTCCAGAACGTGGCCCCCACCGTCGACGCGGGCGCCAATCAGAGTGCGGAACTGGATGAGACCAATACGGCCGTGGTCAATCTGGCCGGCGTCATCGTTGACGACAGCGAAGCGTTGACCGTGACGTGGCAGAAGGTTGCCGGCCCGGATGGCATCACCATCGAGCCGGCCGACGATCCCAACGCGACCGTCACCCTTACCGCGCCGGGTCAGTATACGCTCGAACTGTCCGTCGACGACGGCGAGTTTGTCATGAGCGATCAGGTCGTGGTCAGCGCCTGGGCCCACGATTACAATAACCTGCTCGTGCATTGGGATTTCGAAGAGGTCTGGAACGGTCAGACGACCAACGATCTTTCCGGCAACGGCAACCACGGCACGATCGTCGACGGCGCCGACGGCACGTCGGAGTATGCCGAGGCCAAGGTCGGCCAGGGCCTCAATCTGCTGAGCGACCCCCTGACCGAGGCCGGCGACTGGCTGCAAGTGGACCTGGTTCTGCCCAACAGCGGCACGATCGCGCTGTGGGTCAAGCCGATCGACTTCTACAATTACCATTCGATCTTCGACAACTCAGGCAACGGCAACGATTGGGAGATGTGGATCTACGGCGATTCCCGCGCTCGCTTCCGCGTGGAAAGCGATACCGCGGTGACCGCCAACCTGAACGGTCTGGCCGGCGACGGTGACGGTCAGGATAAGTGGTGGCACTTCGCCTGCACCTGGGCCCGCGATCCGAACGAGCTCACGCAAGTCGCCACCCAATTGTATGTCAATGGCGAACTGATCGAGGAGAACACGGGCACCTGGATCGATCCGGGCTCAACCTTCTTCGTGGGCGGCGGGCATCCGGATAACGATTTCTGCAACGGCACGTTCGACGAAGTGATGATCTACGACAAGGTGCTGTCGCCCGAAGAGGTCCTGGCGGTGGTCTATCCCGACAACAAGCCTCCGGTGGCTAATGCCGGTGAGGATCAAACGGTCTGGCTGACCGAGGACGGCACGGTTTCGGTCACTCTGACCGGCGTCGTCGAAGACCTCGACGGCAGCCCGGTCGGTGAAGTGACCCAGTTGTGGACCATGGTTGACGGACCTGACGCCGTGGCGATCGCCGATGCGACCGCTGCCGAAACGACCGTCACCATCAGCGTGCCTGGCATCTATACGTTTTCGTTCACGGCCAACGATGGGCAACTCACCGATACGGACGACGTGATGATCGACGTGTGGCCCTTCGGCGATTCCGGCCTGATCGTGCACCTGCCCCTCGACGGCAACGTCCAGGACGTGGCGGGTGGTTTCCCCACGATGTTGATTGACGGCACCGAAGGCAATCACGAATACATCGAGGGTGTCGATGGACAGGCCCTCCAGTTGTCCGGGACCGACGGCAATACGGACAACGACGTGGTCTCGATCGATTTCGTCTATGCCGACAACGGCTCGATCGCGCTGTGGTTCCGGCCGGACGCGCTGTACAACTACAACAGCATCCTCGACAATAGTGTGGAAGCCAACGACTGGGAAATGTGGGTCTACGGCAGTGGCGAATTCGCCGGCCGCATTCAAACCGGCTACGTCCGCGGCTTTTTCATGGAAGCCGCCACCTGGTACCACATCGTCATGACCTGGTATCGCAATACGGACAATCCGGCGATGGTCGACCAGTGGCTGTATATTAACGGCGAGTTGGTCGCCACCAACGAATCCGAGTGGGTCGATCCCGGCAGCACCGTCTTCCTCGGCGGCGGCCACAGTGGCAATGAAGATTGCAACGGCGCCTTCGATGACTTCCGGATCTACGACCGGGCCCTCTCCCTCGAAGACGTGCAGGCCCTGGCGGGTGTTGAGCAATAAGACGCCGATCAGGACCGTTGAGGTCTCCGATAACGACATGCCGCATACGCTCTTCCTTGAGCGTATGCGGCATTCTTCTTGGAAATCACATCACCACCGTCCTATCCTGGATCCCGTACCGGTAGTCAGGGCCGGCTTCAGTCAAGCTGGCGGTCCTGGATCCAAAGCGCTTCCGCGAGCGACAGGTACGTGGCCCCCTTCTGCTGCACGCGCGGTGCGATGTAATCGGTTTGAGGCTCATAGCCCAGCCTGGACCGCGGATGCGCTTCAAACTCGCCATCGACCACGCGGAAATCGAACGAGCGCAGCAGCGCGTCGTCCGAAACGCGCGTCACGCGAATCTCATACGTCCCGTCGACCAGCCAATCCTTCAGCAGGAACGGCAGTGCATTGGCCTCTTTGCCTGCCTCGTGGGGATGGTACAGATTCATCCGGACGCCCTTGAAATGGCCCGTCTGAATGATCCCCATGGTCCGGCGATTGTGCGCCACCAGCGCGCCGTCCCGATAGAGACCGACGAAGGGCTTGTCCCGATTCGCCCCCGTGGGCAGATCCTTGCCTCCCAGCCAGTAATTGAGCATGGGGAACTTCTCCTCCTTGTAGGTACCGAGGGTCAGGAAGGCCATGGTGCGCCAGTAGCCGTCGAAACGATAGGTCTTGGCGGGATTGAAGGGATCGTCGCCGGCCGAGGTCTGCTCCAGGCGCACGGGCAGCCGCGTTACCGGCTTGCCATCGACCACGTAGACGATGGTGTAGATCCCGGGCTCGGACAGTTTCACGTCGGCCGGTCCCTGGACCTGCGCCCGGGCATAGATGCCCTCCTTGGACGCGTAGTCCTTGAAGAAGGGAAACACGGCCACGATCTTGCCGTCCGCATCCAGCACGGCCACCTGCGCGTTGAACTGGCCTTCCGGGGCGAAGAGGACGCGATAGTCGCGGAAGCTGATCAACCCGGATTCGTCGTCGAAGTAGGTGTTCAGGACGTGCTCGAAATCGAACGCCGGTGCGTACTGCTGAGCGGCCAGACCATGCCCCGACAGCAACCCAACACAGAGAAAGACAATCGAGGCGATGCTCAATGACCTATAGAAAGGGACGGACATCTCCATACTGCACCTCCAAATTCACGCTGGTGCTCTCCAAAAACGCTCAGAGGGCTCTATCGAGCATGAACCGGGAAGGTTCGCCTTAACTGAAAATCTTCTGCCAAATCGGGCCTAATTGCTTTGGCATCCGGGCTCGACTTGGATTCTCGTGAGAATTCTGTTGAAAGCCTGTCAGCGCGTCGGGTTTTCTACGTCCTAGCGCGTGGAACTCGGATTTGGGAACAGCGGTTGCCCAGGCCGCTGCGGGTAGCGCGAACGAAGCACATCAGACGACCTTGGCGCAAAAGGAAAGGGCTGCGAGCAGTGCCCGCAGCCCCGAGGGTCAAGCTTGCAGCTATGTTTCGGTTACAGGCTCTTGCGCCGACGGAACCAGCCCACCATGCCCATACCGAGCGAGCCAAGGACGAGGGCGCCCGGGGCCGGAACGGTGGCGAAGGATACGTTGTCGATACCCGTGCCGACGTCGGCGCCGGTGAAGGTCAGGTCGGCCGACATGATGTCGAAGGACCCCAGCGCGATCGACAGGTGCTCGATGTTGCCGTCAACAGGATTCGAGGCCGGAATGGTGAACACGGTGGTTCCGATGGCCGTCCCGAACAGATCCGAGTAGACGGTCAGGATCGCCTGATCGCCGGACGACGGGCCGCCGTCGACGCGGTAGTCATAGAGATCGAGACTCAGCGAAGACACCGGTCTGGCGAACTCCATCCGATACTCGCCCTTCAGGACGGGACCGGCCGCCTCGTCGGTCAGGAACGTCCCGCTCTGCATGCCCGCCGGAGCGTCGTTGGGTACGAAGGCCGTCACGGGACCACCGACCTGCGCCGTGTAAGCCTGCGTGATCGCACCGGTCGGATGAACGATCGAGAACGTCACGACGTTGCCAGGCACGGCGATCGAGGTTATCGGAGTTACATCACCGAGACCTTCGAAGTCGATCGTCGTCATACCGGCTTGGGCCGGACTGGCAGCCAGGACCATCCCCACGAGCACGAAACCACCCACCATCAAACCACGCATACGTCTTTTCATCACACACCCCCTGATTTGTCTCTGCTCTTAACGGCCTGTGTCAGCCTGGTGGAAAATACCCCCCGGTACCTCCCCGTTGCGAGATGTTATTATATGATTTTTCGCCCCCCGCCGTCAACGATAAAGCCACTAAACGGGTCGCTTTTTGCGGCAAGTCAGGCGGCGCGGGCAATCGCGCCAAGACGAGATCGCTCTTCTCGGACGGCGCATGAAAAAAGGTGTTCGGCGCCGGTTCGCACCGCTGCGGCGGCGGGTCCGGAAACGCCGGAAACGCGTCCGGCTCGGCGCCTGCACGGCCGGCGCCGACCGATAATCGAGGCACGTCTCTGAGAGGCAACGGACCGCGCATCATGTCTATGACAGGATGCGATGTCGTCCCCCGACGTCTCTCGGGATCGCCAGCGCGCAGCGAGACCGGGAAACGGCGAGAAACGGGCCTGGGATGCCCATTTTTGGCTTGTTTCGGCCGGTCGGGTCCGTATAATAGAGAGAGGTCGAGTGTATGTCGGCGGGTATTTCCGGAGTGAGGGAGTGGCGTTTCCAGCCCAGGAATCGATCGCCAGGTTCTCCCCTCTTCAGGCGATACTTCATCGCGACATCAACAGCGGAATGAAGAGGACGAGATAACAGAAGGGCTGGCAGAAAGGGACAGTTACATGAAGACTGTACGTCACTCCGGAATCCCAACAACCATGGCATGCTGGACGGCAACCATCGCTCTGTTGATCGCCACGACGGGCCTGGCTCGGACGCGCGATGCGGCGCGGGCCACCGACGACGGCCAGACCACGAGACGCTCTGTGCCCGAGTCCAGCTACATGCCGGGGCAGGTCCTCGTGAAACTCAAGTCGGGCGCATCGCAGAAGCGCGGCATGGCGGCGCAAGACGCAGCCGCCAAGCGAAGAGAGGACGCGATTCTAACGCGTTTGCAGGACCGCTATGGGCTTGACCGGCAGGCCGTGACCGCCCCCTCACGCGCGACGGGTTCACGTCGATGTCACTTGCTACAAACCGACCTCGACGTTCCAACGCTCTGCGCCGAGCTGCAGAGCGATCCCGATGTGCAATACGCCCAACCCAATTACATCTACCATATCTGCCGGGTGCCGAACGACCCGGACTTTCCCGATCAATATGCCCACCAACTGATCCAGATGCCCGATGCCTGGGACATCTCGACCGGCAGCCGCGACGTAGTGGTGGCCGTACTCGGCACGGGCGTGGACGTCAACCACCCGGATCTCAAGGAGAACATCTGGACCAATGCCGGCGAGATCCCGGACAACGAGATCGACGACGATGAGAACGGTTACGTCGACGACGTGCACGGCTGGAACTTCGATACGAACAGCAATGACATCTCACCGTTGGTGGACTACACGGGCGTCGACGGGCATGAGACGATGGTGGCCGGCGTAATCGCGGCGGTCGGTGATAATGACGAAGGCGTTTGCGGGATCAACTGGCAGTGCAGCGTGATGCCGCTGCGCATCAGTGTCTATATTACTACGACGGAGATCGCCGAGGGCCTGGACTACGCGGCCGCGAACGGCGCTGACATCGTGAACATGAGTTTCGGCTCCGACGAGTTCGGCCCGGACGGCGACCCCATCGTGAAAGAAGCCATCGATAGCGCCTATGAGGCGGGTGTTCTGCTGGTCGCCAGCGCGGGCAACGCCGACACGGAGCGCATCAACTACCCGGCGGGCTACTACAATGTCATGGCCGTCTCGTCGACCGATGGGGAAGACATCAAGACGGGGCACAGCAGCTTCGGGCCGTGGGTGGATATCGCCGCCCCCGGCACCGACATCGTCACGACGGACCTGGCCGGTGAGTACATCGCCACGGCCGGCACGTCGTTCTCGGCGCCCTATGTGGCCGCCGTGGGCGGCCTGATCCTCTCGCATCGGCCCGATCTGAGCCACGTGGAGATCCGCGCCATCCTGGAGAACACCACCGATCCGGTGTATTACGGAGACGTCGATGCCGAGCAAGGCTACATCGGCACCGGTCGTGTCAATGCCTACACCGCCCTGCTGGAAGCCGACACGGCCTTTCCCCTGGGCGAGATCGCCTATCCGAGGCAGGCTCAGACGCTGGCGGCCGATGTCAACACGGTCGAATTGGCCTTGTTCGTTCACGGCGCGATGGAGGCCATCGAATACCGGCCGTACGGAGAGAAGGCCTGGACACCAATCGATGACAGCGGCGCCTTGACCGACCCCAACGGGCTCCTCTGTATCGCCTGGCCCAGTCCGGGCGTCGGTGTCTACGAACTGCGGCTGCGCGTCGCCAGCGACGGGCACACCCATACCGACCGCAAGCTCTTCGGCATCGGGGCACCCGCGATCCAGGAGCATTGGCCCAAACCGGAGGAAATGCCGGATTTGATCGACTACTCCCTCGAGGAACTGTTCTACGGCGTGGGCAGCCCAATCTGCATGGACATCGACGGGGACGGACGTAACGAGATCATTCAAATCTCGCTCAGGCTGGACAGTTGGTACGACGCGGGCCGGGTCAACATCTGGCGCGAAGACGGCACCTCCCTGCCCGGCTGGCCCACGACGATGGAAGTCTGGTACGACGCCGGCTGTGCGGTGGGCGACATTGACGGCGACGGAGACTACGAAGTAGTCGCAGTTTCCAACGACGATGCGATGGTCTTTGCCTGGCACGTGGAAAACGGCCAACCGCTGGACGGCGACTGGCCCCAGATCCTGGGCGGCTGGTACGGCAGCATCGTCGGCCACCCCATTCTGGCCGATCTGGACGGCGATGGGGACGGCGAAGTCATCATCGCTCTCAGCGAAGAATCGGGTGACACCGATGGCCTGTACGCGATCCAAGGTGACGGCTCCTACCTGTGGCAGCGCCGTTACACCTCACAAGGCGACCTGAGCGTGGCCGATTTTGACGGGGACGGCAGCGTGGAGATCGCCCTGTGCGGATACGGACCGGGTGTGACCAATGTCTACACCTACATCCTCGACAGCGAGGGACAGTTGATCAAGAAATGGCGGGACGGCAGCGCTCTGGGCACAGCCGTTGCCGACCTCGACGGTGACGGGCAGCTCGAACTGATCTACTGCACCGAAGACAGCGTCAAGGCCGCCCACATCGACGGCTCCACGCTTTGGAGCACGCGCATCTACGGGCCCTTCGGAACGAGTGGCGGCCTCAGCACCGGTGACGTCGACGGTGACGGTCAGAGCGAAGTCTACATCAACACCTACGTTATCGCGGATGGTTTCGCCTACACGCTGGTTTATGCCCTCGACAGCGACGGCCGTCTGCTGACCGAAGCGGGCTATCCCAAGACCCTCATGGGCGGGCCGGGAAGGAACGCCCCATTGATCAGCGATGTCGACGGAGATGGGCAGAAGGAATTGCTGATGGGCCTGGCCTATACCGCGGCGCGGGCGTGGGAGGCGGACGGCAGCACGGTATCAGGATTCCCCATGCTGTCCCTGACAGTCATGCCCGACTCTGCCCCGGGCCTGGGGGATCTGGACCAGGACGGCGATCTCGAGATCATGACCTCGACCACCGACTACCAGTTCCAGGTGATCGATTCGCCCGGACTGGATTGCCCTGATGGTGTGGACTGGCCCATGTCCCGACACGACGCTCAGAATTCCGGCTGGGCCGGGAAGACCCCGACGCTCGAACCGATCTCCGCACCGGCTGAAATCGTGCCGGGTCAGCGACTCGAGCTGCCCCTGAGGGCAGCCGACGCCGGCGATCAGGTGCTGCGCTTCTCGCCGGGACACCTGCCCGAGGGCGCCTACTACGATCCGAACAGTCGCATCGTTTCCTGGAAGCCCACGGCCGACCAGGTCTACCAGACGTACACGTTCGCGTTCCTCGTCACCGACGGCGTCCGGCAGTCGAGCCGCAGCGTCTCGGTCACCGTGGTGCCCAAGGCTATCTATGACACGAACATGGACGTCGATCCGAATTGGCAGCTCGACGAGGGCTGGAGTTGGGGGACGCCGACCGGCGCCGGCTCGCGCAACGGAGATCCTAACGCGGGCCATACCGGTGACAGCGTGCTCGGCTTTGCCCTGGAGGGCGACTATGCCGACAACGTGCCGGAGACGCGCTACGCCACGACCGGACCGATCGACTGCCAGGGTTACACGAACGTGCGCTTGAGTTTCTGGCGCTGGCTCGGCGTCGAATCGCCCTACGACTACGCCAACGTCCAAGTCTCCAACGACGGGACCACCTGGGTCGATCTGTGGACCACGGGCTATGCCCACATCGACGACGGCGCATGGCAGTTCGTGGAATACACGGTGCCGTCGGCGGTCGCGGATGGCCAGGCAACCGTTTACTTCCGGTGGGGTATGGGCCCGACGGACGATTCCGTCACCTATGCCGGCTGGAACATTGACGACGTCCAGATCACGGGAGATCTGCTTCAGTAGATCTCGGCATCGATGCATTCAATGCGTGGCGGTATCGTCGGGCCAAGGACTCCTGGTCGCGTGCCCGGCGATACCGCGCCGCGCTTCAAGTCGCGCGTCCGCGCTACGGCTGAGCCAGGACGTCGTCGAAAATCGCGGCCAGTTCTGCGGTGACTTTGCGCCGGCTGAACTGACTGAGATCCTGCCGGGGTATTACGTTCTCCAACCGGCCATCCCGCCAGAGCCGCCAGTAATGAAGGAAGCCCTCAGCGACGCGCTGGACATCTGAGATTCCAGTCACCCTGCCGGCTCCGGTCGACGAGAGCAGCCAGGCGTCGCCGCCATCGGGAGGAACGATGCCGAGGATCGGGCGGCGCGCCGCGAGGTATTCGTAGGCCTTTCCACCGATCACATCGTTGCCTTCGCCCGAGATGGTCTGTAAGAGAACGAGCACGTCGGCGGTGCGCATGGCGTTCAGGCTCTGTCGATAGGGTACCGGCTCGACGCTTTCGATGGGTTTGTCCTTTTCGAACCGGGCGAGCTGCTGTCGATAGGCGCCCGCATCCCCGACCAGACGCAGCAGCGCCGTCCGGGCGAACGCCTTGTCGCGACAGGCCCGCTCGAACCCCTCCAGCATGATCGAAGGGTCGCGAATGCCCTTCTCGACTTTCCCGATATAGGAAAACAGGCAGCGATCGGAGGACGCCGGTGCGATGATCTCGCCGGTGTCCTCCGCATAGCCGTTGGTGATCGCCAGAATACGCTGCGCGATGGATTCGTCGGTGCGCTGTCGCATGATCTCAGCGGTCAAAGGGCTGGTGTAGATAATGCGTCGTGCCCGTCGGAGAATGCGTCGCTCGCGCAACAGTTGTTTCTGTCGGTCCTCATCGCCCAACTTGGTCCACAGCACGCCGTAGGTCCAGGGGTCACGGATGTCAACCACGAGCGGCTTTCCCGTCAAGATCGAGAGCCGATACCCCATCGTCAGAGCCGGCCAAGGCGGTCCGGTCGCCCAGATCAGATCGAACCCCTCCCGCGAGAGGTAACGCAGGCCCGCCCACACCGTCATCACGCCGAGCCCTCGGCGCCCACAGATCCGACCCAGTAACGAGTTCTTCCGACTCATCGCTGTCGCATCCGACGCCATATCCATCCGCAGCGTCGCCGTTCGCCCTGCGCCCAGGGGCCGAACGGTCCTGATACGGCAATGGGGCTCCAATTCTCCCAGGATGTCACGATCCCAAGCCGCCCAGGATCGATAGAATCCGTTCTGGGTCACCAACAAGGGCACAAAGTCGAATTCGGGCAAGTGCTTGGCGAAATGGAACGGACGCCAGGAACCGCTCGTATTGGCGGGGGGAAAGTCGTACGCAATCATCAGGACTTTCCGCATGGTCAGTTCTCTGGTCTTCGTGGAAATCAGCATCCCAACCAGCCTCCTTTCTCCGGCCGTGTCTTCCCCACCGGCACGAACCTCCGGCGAATCCTCGTCACCAGGTCGCCCGGGGCCAAACCCACCGCGCCCATCCGGCGCACTGCGACCAGGCCACTGAGCAGGGGCTGGTACCGCCGGAGAGCCACCAAGACGTAGATCATGTTCGTGGCCATCGAAATGACCGAATTGACCAGCGCCGGGCGCTTGCTTGTTAGGACACACGCAGCCATACCGAGCGATGCTGAATCCTTCTTCTTGACTCTTGCAGTTCTTTGCCGGCTGGACCCGTTTTGAGCCTGTGGACCGGGCCTCAAATCGGCACAACGACCGGTAAACGTATCGTCAGGATGGCCATACCATTTGAGTGGAAAGCCACAGCGTTTCTCTGTCTTGCGGGCGATTGCACCACGTGAGCACACGACGTGGTTCGGCCTGATCCTGATGGCACGGAACCGTCGCGTCGGTAGACGGCGATCAATCTGCGCGTCCGCCGTGGAGATCGATCCATATCGGCCGACCGTCAGTCATGAATCAGTATCACTTATCGGAACCGGCAATCACGCGCCACCGCCAGCGCGATGAAGCTCGGCTCCCCTTGGACGTTTCCCCTATACGTCGACGCGCGGGTGAGTCATCGAGACGTGGTTCGAACGGACCAGGCAACGAGCGGTTGCGAAGGCCGGTTTCAGTGGCCAAAGCGGACGTTGTGTAAGAGCCGAATATTTGCGCGGCCACGAGAAAAAACGCGTTACGGCAGCGTAGCCAAACGGCACTAAGGTTGTAGCCGTGACCAACACGGGCAGGCGCGCCCGACTCGATCATCAGGTGGCACGCGATGGACGATTCGATATCAGGATGATCACGCCACTGCGAGCTGCCCACGCGGCCCATCCGAGGGGAGACGTGGGACACCCACAAATGCCGTTGAGGGGAGCAACTATGTCCAGATAACGGAAGGCCCAAGGACTGGGCGCATCGATCGAAAGGAGTGTTACCATGTTTAGAAACGTACTTCTCAGCTTGTGTGTCATCTTAGCCTGCCTGCCCAAGGTCGGCCTGGCCCAGGAGGATCGCGATCGAGGCGGCGACCCTGATCTGATGATCTGGTGGAAGCTCGACGAGACCTCGGGCAACATCGCCGCGGACTCCTCGGGCAATCAAACCCACGGCGCTCTCCGTAATGGCCCGACCTGGGTACTGGGCGCCCTGGACGGAGCCCTGCAACTGGACGGGCGCAACGACTACGTGGCCGTCTCCGGCGTCTATTACGGCCTGACCCACAACGTCGGCGTCACCGCCGCGCTGTGGATTCGTACGACCAAGGAGGACGACCAGATCCTCTTCACCTTCGATCGCAACGAGTACTGGCGTCTCGAAATCAACGGCCCGGTGGCCGGTCCGGGTCAGATCGGCTGGGACCTCATGACCGATGCCGGCCAGGTGGACCTGGCCAGTAACCAGCGTGTCGACGACGGCCAGTGGCACCACATCGCCGGCGTGTTCGATCGCGGCCAGGTCCTCATCTACATCGACGGCCAGGTCGACGCCTCCACGCGGGCCGGCACGGTCTTCGGAACCGGCAATCCTCGCTTTGGCTTCGTCGGCGTGGGCTCCGAAGCGGCCACCTTCGACGGAGACAAAGCGCCCGAATCGTACTTCGAAGGCGAGGTGGATGACGTCCGCCTCTACACCCGCGCGCTGTCGGCCGAAGAGATCGGGCTGCTCGCCGGATACAGTTCAGACAACGACGACTGCCAGAACGCCCTGCCGGTCGGCGAGGTGCTCGACCTGCCGTTCGATACGACGCAGGCCACGCACGACGGCCCGGGCCTGGCGATCCGCAGTCCTAACATTTGGTATCGCTACACCGCTGGCTGCACGGGCCCAGCCACGATCAGCCTGTGCGGCAGCCAGTTCGACACGATGGTAGCTGCCTACGTTGGCGGGGCCTGCAATCCTGGAGCGGATCGCTTGATCGGCACCAACGACGATGCCTGCGGCCTCCAGTCCGAGATGACGTTCGACGTCGTCGCCGGCGAGAAATACCTCATCGAGGTGGGCGGGTATGGACGCAGTACGGGACAAGGCGTGCTGACCATCACCTGTGAAGCATCGGCCATCCCTGAGTTCGATCTGGGCGATGCACCGGACAGCGGGGGCGAGCGCGGCGCGCGTATGACGGCGTATGCCTCCGGTGGTTTCGGCGCGATCGACGGGCGCTTCCCCACCATCGCTCACGACGCAGACGGTCGCCCCTCCGGTCCGCTGCACTTGGCGCCGCTGGCCGTGGCCCACCTGGGTGAGACCGTGACGTTGGAGACGGAGGCCGACACCGGTCCCGACGAAGACGGCGTGAACAACCTCGATCCTGCGCGCGACAAGAGCGATCAGGACGGTGGCGACGACAGCGTGATCTTCCCGATCAGCATGCCCCAGTGTGGCTGGGCCAGCTTCAATTACCTCGTCAACGTCATCGAACCCGAGACCGATCTCTGGGTCAACGTCTGGTGCGATTTCAACCGCGATGGCGATTGGGACGATAGCACGACGACCGATCCGGAGATGGGATGCGACGAGCAACATGTCTCCGAATGGGCTGTGCAGAACCAGTTGCTATTCGACCTGCCCGTCGGCCTGCACGAACTCCGCACGCCCGCCTTTCTGGCGTGGCACCCGGCCAAGGGCCCCGAAGAGATTTGGATGCGCATCACCCTGTCCGAGCGACCCTGGCGCGGCGGTGAGCATCCCGAAGCCCTGGGCAATGGCGGCTCAGGACCGGCCGAAGGATTTGAGATCGGTGAAACAGAAGACTATTTGTTCACTCCCGCCGCCGAGTGCGTCCTCTGCAAGGACCTCAACGGCGACGGCCAGATCGACTTCGACGATCTGATCGAGCTGATGTACGACTGGATCGATTGCTGCATGGAGTAGACCCTCCGAACCCTCCGGAGTAACCTGGTGATGGGGGTCGCGTGTTCCCCGTGATGCGCGGCCCCTGTTGCTTGCGCCGTCTGCGAAGCGCCGGCGCCTACTCGATCCGGAGATACCGCTGGACACAGGGCGCGTACTTGCGGTCTTCCCAGTTGATGTGGTTGAGCCACCAGTCCTTCAGGAAATGGAGCACTTCGAGCGCACTGTCCCTTTCCAAGGGGCTCTGCGCGATTGCCTTGGTGCGTTCGGCCAACTGGCGATGCAGCAACACGTGACTCTCGAACTCCGTATACCCGGCCTTCTCCATGAGCAACTCTTCGGTGGTGAAGTGGATCTTCGTATACTCGGAAAGGATGTGCAGCGTGGGCTTGAGCGCCACCAGCGTCAGTTTCTCATGGATGAAGTAGAACAACGAGTTGATCGTGCTGACGATGGCCCGATGTTGTTCGTCGATGATCGGAATGTCCAGTTCGTTCTTGGCGTTCCAGACAATGTACAGGGCCTCTTGCATCGCATCACTCCTTTGCGCGACTCACGCTCTCCGTGCGAGATTTCTCATGCGGTGGCGACGTTGGGCGTCGCCGTCTCGGCGCCCTTGACCCGGCCCAGTCCGAAACGAGCCGCGAGATGACTCAGCATCACGTACAGCGAGGGAACCACCACCAGCGTCAAAATAGTGGCAAAGCCCAATCCGAAGATGACCACCACGGCCATGTTGCGCCACCACTGCGCCGACTCGCTCTTGGTGGCCCAGGAGAACGTATGGAAATCGTAGGAGATACCGATCGCCATGGGAATCAACCCGATGATAGTGGTCATGGCCGTGAGCATCACCGGTCGCAACCGCGTCACGCCCGCCTCGGCGGCTGCGGCCACCACCTCCATCCCCTGCGCCTGCAACTGCCGCGTGTAGGCCAGCAGCACGATCGCGTTGTTGACCACCACACCCGCCAGACTGATCACGCCAATGCCACTCATGATGATGCCGAAGGGCAGCTTGCAGATCAACAGGCCGGTCAGCGCCCCGATCAGCGAAAGAACCACCGTCGTCATGATAATAAATGGAATCATCAGCGAATTGAACTGAATCACCAGGACCAGCGTCACCAACAGCAGCGCGATGCCGAAGGCTTTGGACAGGAACGCCGTGGCTTTGTCCTGCTCTTCTTTCTCGCCGGCGTAACGAATCACATAACCCATCGGCACATCCATTTCGGCCAGACGTTTCTGCACGTCGGCCAGGACCTCGGTGCCCAAGCGGCCCTCGGCGTCGGCGGTGAGGGTGACGACGCGCTTCTGATCGACACGGTTGATCGTGCCAAAACCGCCGCGATATTCGAGACGCCCGAGCGAACTGAGCGGGACGGCCTGGCCCGACATATTGGGAATCTGCAACCGATACAGGTCGTCGATCTTCGTGCGGTCCGCCAAAGGCAACCGCACGGTAATATCGTATTCGTCGTTGAATTCGCGATAGGTCCCCACCTTGCTGCCGTAGATGGCCATCTTCAGGAAGTTGCCCACCGTAGCCGTGTTGACCCCCAGCATCATGGCCACGCGTCGATCCACGATGAAGGCCAGCTCGGGCCGGGTCGCTTCGTGATCGCTGCGCAAGTTCACAACGTTGGGGACCGCGGCGATCAGCCGCTTGGCCTGCTCGCTGAGACGTTCGAGCGTCTTGAAGTCGTCGCCCACAATCTCCACCGTCACCGGCGCACCGCTGGGCGGGCCATCCTCTTCCTTTTCGACCTTGATCTCAGCCCCGGCAATGTCGGCCAGCGCCGCGCGGACTTCCGCGATGACCTCCGTCGAAGGCCGCTCGCGCTCGATGAAATCGTAGAACACGAGCGTGATATTGGCCAGATGCGATCCGCCGGCACTGCCCATCAGGCTGCCGTTGCTGCCGGCCGAGCCGACGTTCGTGATGACGTGCTCGAGCCAGGGCCTGAAAGGCTCCACCCGCTTTTCGATCACGCGGGCCAGCCGATCCGTTTCCAGAATGTTCGTTCCCTGCGGGGCGCGGACATCGATGACCGCTCGCTCCGGATCGGTGTCCGGGAAGAACTCGGCCCCTTGGCCGATCTTGCCGTACACCATGACCAACCCGACCAGCACACAGAACGCCAGGAACAAAGTCACGCCGGGATTGTTCAGGCCGAGGCCTTGCACGCGCCGATAGCCGCGAATGAACCAGTGGTCTTTCGCGCGTTTCTTCGGCGCCCGCCCGGCCCAGACCGAGCAGATGACCGGGTTGAAGATCAGCCCCACGAATAACGAGGCCAGCAGGCCCAGCATCAGCGTGATGGGCAGGTACTTCATGAAATCGCCCATCACACCGGGCCAGAACACCATGGGCAAGAATGCAAAAACGGTAGTGAACGTCGACGTCGTCACGGGCCACGCCACTTCGCGGGCGCCCAGGACCGCGGCCTCGATGCGACTGTAGCCCAGCTCGAGATGCCGATAGATGTTCTCGACGATCACGATCGCGTTGTCCACCAGCATGCCCAGCACCAGAATGAGACTGAACAGCACGATCATGTTCAGTGTGTGTCCGAGCATCTGGACGAGAAAGAAGGTGATGAGCATGCTCAGCGGGATGATCATGGCCACGATCGTACTGGGACGCCAGCCCAAAAAGAGCAGCAGCACGCCGGTAACCAAAATCAAGGCCGCCGCGATGTTGTTCTCCAGGTCCGCCACCATGTTGCGGATCATCTTCGACATATCGAAGGTGACCTCGAAGGTCACCATACCACCGGCTGTCTGTCGTGCCTGCTCGATCACCGCCTTGACGTAGTCGGAGATCTCCACGACGTTGGCGCCCACGCGCTTGCTGACGCTCAACGTGATGTTATCCACACCGTCGAGGCGCGAGTAGGTCGTGCGATCCTTGAAGGTGTAGCGCACTTTCGCAATGTCGGACAGGTAGATCGGTTTGCCTTCCCGCATCGTCAGCAACAGATGGTCCACCTCGGCCGGATCGACAAACTCGGCGGGAATCCGCACGTTGAACTTGGTGCCTTCCGTCTCCAGTCCGCCGGCCGAGATGTTCACGTTCTCCGACGGAATCAGCGCCAGGATCTCCGCGATCGTCAGGTTGTATTCGGCCACGCGATCGGGATCGAACTCCAGGCGAACCTCGCGCTCCAAATCGCCCGCCATCTCCACCTTGAGCACGCCCGGCACCGCCTCCAGCACATCCTGGAGGTCGTCGGCGATCTCCTTGAGTTGCACGGGCGAGACCTCGCCGGCGATGCTGATCAGCATGATGGGCAGTTCGGCGAAGTTGATCTCCGTAATGACGGGCTCTTCGGCCTCCTGGGGCAACTCCCCTTTCGCCAGATCCACCCGGTCGCGCACCCGCTGCAAGGCCACCTCACTGGGCACGTCGGGCTCAAACTCCACGCTGATCATCGACATGCCCTCGGCGCTGCTGGAGGTGACCTCCTCGACGCCGCTGATGCCGTTGAGCTCTTTCTCGATCTTCATGGTGACGGAGGTCTCGATATCCTCGGGCGACACCCCCTCGTACATGGTAGTGACGAGAATGTAGGGAATGGGAATATCCGGGGCCGCTTCGCGCGGCAGCGACATGTAGCTGTAGCTTCCCATCAGGATGATGATCAGGCCCAGCACGGCCACGGTGGTTCGGTTCTTGATGGCGGCATCGGTGAGGAGCATGGCGACTACTGGTTCCCTGAGACGACGTTGACGTTCTGGCCCGGCGCGACAAGGCGATGGCCGTCAGTGATGAGCACATCGCCGGGCTCGAGGCCGTGCGTCGCTTGCACGCGCTGCCCTTTGATGATACCGATCTGGATGTCGCGCCGCTGAGCCACGCCATCGGCGACCACGTAGACGGAATATCCCTCTTCCTGGGGCAGCACCGCCAACAACGGAATCAAGATGGCCTCAGCGAGCGTACGACGTGTCAGTTGCACCCGCACGATCTGTCCGCTGCGCAGCATTCGGTCGCGGTTGTCCAACTGGATTTCGATAGGCGTCGACCGCGTCTGCGGATTGGCCAGTTCATTGATGTACGTGATTGTCCCTTTGACCCAGCGCTGCTGGTCCTTGCATTGCAGCAAGACCTCGGCCTGCTGCCCGACGGCAAAGAACGCAATGTCTCGCTCCGGGATATCGACGACGACCTTCACCACTGACATATCCACCAACTCGGCCACCGGCGTCCCCGGCTGCACGTATTCGCCTTCCTCGACCATCAGCACGTTGAGCACACCCGACACCGGTGTCTCGATGCGCGTCCGCTCCAGGCGGGCCTTCACTTCCGCCAGTTGCGCTCTGCCGGCGGCCAGATCCGTCGTCGCGTTGTCCAAGTCCTGACGGCTCGTAGCATTCTCCTGGACCAGGGCTTCCATGCGCTCGAACTCGATTTGCTGACGCTGTAACTGCGCTTCGGCGCTGTCGAGCTGGGGCCGAATCAGTTCATCGTTCAGTTCGATCAACAACTCACCGGCCTGAACCTGGTCGCCTTCGGCCGGACCGATTCGTTCGACCCGGGCCGCCACTTCGGCCGAGACCGTCACCACCTGGTTGGGCTCGATCACGCCCGGCAGGAGAAATGAATCCGTAAAGTCTCGTTCCGAGACGACCTTCATCACCTTGACGTTCACCGGTGGCGCTTCGTTGGGCTCAACCGTCCGGTTGGGGGCCGGCATCATGCCGATCGCGACCAGCACCAGCACTGCGGCAGCGACAATGACCGCCTTGATGGCCAGGCGCCAGAACCAGGGCAAGCCGCCACCGGGCGTTTTCGTTTCTTGCGTCTCTTTGCTCATCGACTCAATCCATCTTCTGCAACCAAAGCACACCTCGCTTCACATCTGCCCAGACAAAAAGCCAGACTATAGCCTGTCAAGCAGCCAAACGCAACAAATACCGGCGCCGACCTCTGTTCAAATCTCGTTAAACCGCAACAATCTAAAAATAAAGGAGTTACGTCTTCTCCGCTACCGCTGCCGCCTGCATGTCAAACATATGTTTGATACGTCAGTTTAAAACAGTTGTTTGATCTGTCAAGCCTCCACCCCAAAAATCTGCGAGAAATCATGCGCCTCCCCGCAGCCCTGCCGCCTCTGGACAGCCGCGACGCAACCGGGTATCGTGCCCTCAGGGGCCCAGCGCTGCCAGCCGGGCTCGCAGCTCGTTCTTCTGAAAGGGGAAACCATGGCTCGATACGTACCGTTCTTGCTCGTTCTCGTTCTGCTGCCCGCGGCCGACGCCGCCGCTGCGGATGCACCGGATGCCCAATGGGAGCTGGTCTGGGGCGACGAGTTCAACGTTGCCGGCCTGCCCGACCCCAACAAGTGGGACTATGAGGAAGGATACATTCGCAACCGGGAGCAACAATACTACACCAAGGCCCGGCCCGAGAACGCTCGCGTGCAGGATGGGCACCTCGTCATCGAGACGCGCAAGGACGACTTCGACGGCCACCCTATCACCTCAGCCAGCCTTCACACACGCTGGAAGGCCTCCTGGTGCTACGGGCGCATCGAGGTCCGCGCCAAGCTGCCCACGGGCCAGGGCATATGGCCGGCCATCTGGATGCTGGGCGTCAATCGCCAGATCGGCTGGCCCGCCTGCGGCGAGATCGACATCATGGAGAACGTCGGCTTCGATCCGCTGACCATCCACGCCAACGTCCACACCAAAGCCTACAACCATGTGCTCGGGACCAACAAGGGCAACAGGATCAAAACTACCGATCCGTCGAAGAACTTCCACGTCTACGCCGTCGAGTGGTTTGAGGACCACATCGATTTCTTTCTGGACAAGACGAAGTACTTCACGTTCGAAAACGAAGGCACGGGCAACGACGTATGGCCGTTCGACAAGCCGCACTATCTGATTCTCAATGCGGCCTACGGCGGCTCCTGGGGCGGCTCCAAAGGCACCGACGACAGTATCCTGCCGCAGAAGTACTTCATCGATTACGTGCGCGTCTTCAAGGCCAAGCCGTAGACGACACACAGACCGCATCGGGGAAAAGGCCGTCAAGGCTGCCGAACATCGTAGGCGTCGAAGAGAGATTGGGTCATACCGCCATGAGGGTACGGCCACGCCAGATCCTCATCCGCCGGCCCACCTTGCGGCGACATCATGCGGCTGCGGTAGAGCGTGTATCCATCGCTCCTATCTGCACAGCGATCTGAGGCACAGCCCACGAGCAACAGCAACACCCCTGTCAGTATCAACTTCTTCATGGCGCATTCAATGTCGCCTCTTCACCTCGCCAGGTCAAGGCTTCTCGCTGGAGAAGCCATCGTTCACTGCCCGGACCCTTCGGCCGGGCGGAGGCGAATGTGGTCGATGTAGATGGTATCCAACTCTTCGCCTGCCTGAGCCGATCCGGTGCCATCGCCCACGCCGATCGTCAATTTCGCCACGGCCGTCAGATCCACCCCTGCATCGCTAAGCTCGGCCAGATCGATATCCCAGACCCGCCAGTATTCCGTCTGGACGGCGTAGTTGACGCTGTGGGCAACCGTGGCGCTGGCGCCCGCAACGTCCTCTACCCTGATGAACAGGCGCTGCTCGACGTTCTCCTCCTCGCCGCGGAAGGAAAGCGACAGCCTGCCGACACCGTGGCGGGTCCAGTCCTGCGGGGCGGCGAAGGTGTGCGTCGCTTCCGTCAGGAACGGCTCGAACTGATTCTGATACATCAGTCGCATCGCGCGCGAGCCCTGGGCTCTCGTGCCCGTCTCGCGGAAGATGTAGTCATAGCCTTCGATATTATGCGGCCAGGCAGCCGCAATGGCGTCGTCATTGCCATACGATTCGAAATCCTCGACGGTCAGGTAGTCACCGGCCGTGAAAGTCCACGTATGCCCCACCACGGTGCCGCCCGGACCGATCTCATCGACGCGCCATTGGTACTTCTGCCCGTAGTCGAGGTATCCCGGATCGAACGCCCGCCCACCGGGAGCCGGCTCGATCTTCTCCATCGCGCCGGCCGGACCGAACCAGAGTTCCCGCGAACTCGCAAACGACGCTTCCACCCAGCTCAGGGTGCTGTCGGCCGAGATACCGCTCGCACCATGGGCGGGCCTGGGGTTGACCGCCGCCGGACCGTCCGAGACGGAGAAGACCTCGTCGAACGTGCCCCGGTAACCGGCCGGCGTGGCGTGCTGGTTCATGCTGAAGATCGCGCTGTACCCCTGGCGGTAAACGTCGTCGTGAAAGCCTCCGTTCTCCCAGGAATCCACGCCGCTGGTATCGACCAGCGTGGGTGTCTTGGCGAGCAAGGCCCCACCCTTGGATTCGTAGAGACAGCCAGTGACGTAGACCGGGCCCGACCCGACGACGTCGAGTTCCGCATAGCGGCTGCGGGCATGATCCAAGCCGGCGGCCGTGATCTCATGGTACGTCTTCATGATGGCCTCTTCGCCATTGACCGTCTTGAACACTTCGATCCGCAGATTCGCCGGACCGTCCTGCCAGTGGATCAGCATGATATAGGAACTGGCAATCAGGCCCGCCGCTCCCGACATCGAGCCATCGTCGAGGAAGTACGTGGTCCGGGCCCCCAAGCCGTGGTAGCTGCGGGCATCGCCCGTAATGTTGACCAGAGCCCCCACCCGCACGTCGGCGAACTCCTCACTCGCCACCAGACCCAGCCCCAGGACCGAGCCCCCAACGCTGCGCGAACTCGTCTCGCCCAACGTCAGATAGCCATTTCCCTCGGCCCCTTCACCGATGGATGCGTCAAACGTCCCGGTGATCTCCGGATACGCCCGGAACAGCCAGGTGGACTGATCGAAGGCGCCGTTGTCAAAGCTCTCCGACCAGTTCGCCTGTACCAGGGCGCTCAGGATCAAGACCAGACCGATGCTCGTGCCGCGCAGAAATCGTGTGCTTGTCATCTTCTCGCTCCTTAGTCGCACTTGGGGGAAAACACAGAGGGCGTGAACGCGGAGACCACCCCGCGCTGGAATCAGAACGCTGACACTCATACTGCGTCATGGTATCTCCTCCTCCGTTACCGTGGAGGCCAAACGACTACAGCTATGGTACCAGTTTATCGGGCCTGCGTCAACGAAACCACCCGCTCAGTGGTTCCTCGACAGGGTCGATCCCCTGCCTAGCGAGCCAGATAGAAAACCATGGCGATCAGCGCCGAAACCACGCCGGCACAGACACTTAAGGCCAGCGCCAGCGTCCAGGCATAGCGTCGGTTCATCTTGGCGATGACGTACTTGAGGTAGCGATCGCTGGCGGCAAACGTCCGGCTCATCTGGAGAATGCCTTCGGTATTGCTGACGGTGTTGTGGTTGAGCCGGTCGAGCGTGCCTTTGAACTTGACGAAGCTGTCGGTCAGTTGCACGTCGGTCTCGGCCGCGGCCGCCAACTGATGATTGATCATCGTCAGCGTGTCGGTTTGCCGTGCCGTCTCAGCAGGGATGTGCTCGACGGCGTCGATGAACTGCTGGTTCTTGTTGTCGCTGCTGCGCAGGTGCTCCAGCAATTGCGTGGTCAGGCCTTTCTGGTTCTCGATGGCCGCGGGCAAACTCTCCAGAACCTGGGGCAGTTCGCGCACACGTCCCATAAGCTCTTCGTGCTGCTGGAGCTGCCGGTTGAGATGGCCGTTGATCTGCTGGAGTTGATCGACCAGCTTGTTGAAACCCTCCTGGAGCCGCTCCGTCGAATCGCGGCGTTCCAGCGATGTGACCGTACTGACCATGACTGGATCGTTGCTATGGGCCGATCGCGTGTCGAAATCGTCTTCCGTATCGAAGTGACTTGCCAGCAACCCTTCCTCATTCAGTACCGGCTCACAGCGACCGACCGTCTCGAAGCGATGCGTGCGAAGCCAACTGCTCGTTCCCACCAGAATCTCTTTCAGCGTCATGTGCCCCATCCTAAAACTGAAAACGCCGTTTTCTTGCCGGCCGCCCGTGCCCCTTGCGACCGCACGACTGTCATCGGACAGCCCTTCGCTTTGCCTTGAGGCAATCTGCCGCCCAGTGTCACACGCGCGCAGAAAACGCGCTTTCCAGGTTGCCAGGCCCGTATTTTTTGTCACAATCTCGCTTGTCGGACCTGAAAAAGCGGGCCGGAACGCCGAATTTGGGGCTGTGGCGAGCCCCCTTGGCTACCACGCCTGACAAGAGGCATTTTCTAGGACGTGACATGCTGCCATGGCAACCCCTTGTGCCGACGCATTGGCGCGGTACAATGCGGGCCTCGTGCACAACTATTGGCGATAAGGAGACATACGAAGATGAAGCTGGTGACCTATCGGCATGATGAGAGCATCTCGTGCGGCGTCCTGACCGAACGCGGCGTCGTGGACATCCCCCGCACCTGGCCGGGCTCCGATGCGCCGCGCAGTATCCAGCAAGTTCTCGAACGAGGACCTGAGTGCTTGTCCGAGGTTGGCGCGTTCTGCGCGTCGGCGAAGAATCCCTTGCCGCTCGAGACCGTGACATTGCTGGCGCCGCTGTCCCGACCGGGCAAGCTGCTCGCGCTCGCGGGCAACTACGCCGAGCATATCAAAGAAGCGTCACTGAATCGTGGCTTCGAGCTGGGCTTATCGGACTCGCCGCGACAGACGACGACGCCCCGCCCCTTCCTGATGCCTTCGACCGTCGTCAGCAACCCCGGTGACATCATCCCCTGGCCCGCCTACAGCAAGGAAATCGACTACGAACTGGAACTGGCGGTCGTCATCGGCAAGGCCGCGAAATGCGTCGATGTGAAAGACGCGCTCGACTATGTTGCGGGCTACACCATTGCCAACGATGTCTCGGCCCGCAGTGTGACATTCAAGGAAGCGCGCGGCCCGCGCCCCTGGGACGAGTTCTACGACTGGCTCAACGGCAAGTGGGCCGACGGCTTCTGCCCCATGGGCCCCTACCTCGTGACCAAGGATGAGATCGCCGACGTGCAGAACCTGAAGATGACGCTGAAAGTCAACGGCCAGGTCCGCCAGGACGCCAACACGGGCCAGATGATCTGGACGGTGGCGGACATCGTCTCATTCCTCAGCCACCTGATGACGCTGGAGCCCGGTGACATCATCTCGACTGGCACCCCCTCCGGCGTCGCCATGCCCACCGGCAACTTCCTCCAGGCCGGCGACCAAATCGAATGCACCATCGAAAACCTAGGCACTCTGACCAACACCCTCGGAGAAAAACCACTCCAGTTCTACGAACCGCTCGCCTAGCGAGCGTCCCAACTCAAAACCAAAAACTCAACACTCAAAACTCCGCGTCAGCGGCCTCCCACCACAACCGCGGATAATCCGCTCCCTCATCGATCCACCAAATCTCCTCCTCCCCATTCTCCGCCTCCCCCATAAAATCCCACCCGCCCCACACAAACGTCGCCGCCCTCCGCATCTGCGCCGTCGTCAGGCCCCTTCCACCAGCACTGCTTGTCTGTCCGCTAGCCTCGATGTCCCAGAACGATGCGACACTGTCTTGACCCGTCGTGTGTCCCACCAGTCCCCCAACGGCATCTAGCCCGACCACGAAGCCGGACGCGTAGCAGTTGGTGATGTTGCTGTCAGAGCTTTCTCCGACCAGGCCGCCAGCGACCTCGCGCCCGCTCACGACTCCCTGCGCGTAGCAGTCCGCGATGGTCGCTGCAACGGAGTACCCCACGAGCCCGCCGGCCCTCCGGTTCCCCACCACAGTAGAAGCCGCGCGACACGCCCTGATCGTTGACGGACCGTCGCAGCGGCCCACCAAGCCGCCGATGGAACCCCGCGGGTCGACTGTCGAAACAATCCCACGTTCAACTCCGCAGTTCGTCACCGTCCCCCGGGAAAGATGCCCCACCATCGCTCCCACCGTTGCCCATGGCCCCCCTGCAATGTCGGGATCGACGAGACGAAGATTCCTGATCGTCCCGCTCTCCTCTTCAACGCAACTTTCGTCTCTCGGGTTGCACCATCCTGCGTAAACGCACGGGAAGAGCCCAATGTATCTTGCCTCTTCGCAGGCATAGGTGAAGTTCGAAATCGTATGCCCATTGCCGTCGAACACGCCCTGAAAAGCAGTTTCACTGTTGCCAATCAGGTGGAAGTCACGTTCAGCATATGAACTCAGATCGATATCAGCCATCAGCCGGTAGTGCCTGTCCCACTGCTCCGGATACTGGCCGACGCGGTCCAGTTCCGCCGCCGTGTAGATCAGATACGGATCATCCGGCGTGCCATTTCCTGCCCACAAGCCAGCTTGCTCCCACGGACCGATTGCCGTCCCTTTCCGAAGCTCCCAGGCCAGTCTTGGATAATCGTTGCCTTCGTCGATCGTCCATGCGCCCGCACTGTCGCCCTCACCCCAAGCGAGGAAGGCGATGAGTGCCTGCATTTCGCTGGTCGTCTTGCCCTCTCCGCCGGCACTCATAGTCTGTGTGCTCGTCTCCACATCCCAGAACGAGGCAATGACGTCGACTCCTATGTCGTCCCACGGGCGGTGGAACCCTACCAGGCCGCCAGCATCCTGGCGGCCGGCAACACGCCCCGCGGCATAGCAATTGACAACGACCATATGGTTGTATCCCACTAGTCCGCCAACAATCTCATCGCCAACGACGGCGCGGCCGGTCCAATAGCAGTTCTCGATCACCCCCCCGTTGTCTCCGGCAAAGCCGCCGACATCACTGTTTCCAACAACAACGCCGGCAGCATAGGAACTCGCGACGAGACCGAGGCTGCGACCTGCGAGACCTCCAATCTGCGAGCTTCCAAAAACATCGCAGCTACAGCTACAGCCCTCGACCATACCGAGATACCCTCGTTTTGTCCTGACACCGAACGCACCGATCAAGCCACCCACTCGGCAACCGCCCGACACAGTGCCTCCCAGGACATGGCAGTTTCTGATCGTTCCGTCCCTGAGATAGCCCACCAAGCCACCGACGTCACTTCCGTCTTCGGCCGCGACTATCGGAGCAGTCAAACCCAGGTTCTTGATCTCTGCGTTGGGATCGTTGACGTGCCGAAACAGGCCGGCATAGCCCTCGTACCCGACCATGCAGGTGAAGTTCGATATCGTGTGGCCGTCGCCATCGAAGCTACCGGTAAAGCCCCTTTCGAGTCTCACGCGTCCACGGTCACTCGCCACGGCACCGATGAGATTGAATTCTGTG
>Ga0272443_10001176_pt1 | contig 40492 bp, 30 predicted proteins | sample SSMAcet12_FD_193581 | JGI IMG/M metagenome (GOLD analysis project Ga0272443, IMG submission 193581) | Marine sediment archaeal communities from Little Sippewissett salt marsh, Falmouth, MA, United States - SSM-Acet-12 | ecosystem: Environmental > Aquatic > Marine > Wetlands > Sediment ...
GGATGCACCGTTTCCTGTTCAGGTCGAGTTCTTCCAGTATCGCTTCCACCGCCAGCATCTGCTCCTCAAAATCCTGATTGCTCACGTCGATGACGTGGAGAAGGAGATCGGCCTCATCCAGCTCCTCGAGCGTCGCGCGGAAGGCGGAGGCAAGCTCTTTCGGGAGATTGCGTATGAACCCCACCGTATCCGTGATAACCGCCTCCCTGTCGCGGGGAAAGCGAAGCCGTGAGCTCTTCGGATCGAGTGTGGCAAAGAGGAGGTTTTCCGTGAGGACACTGCTCTTTGTCAGCGCGTTGAGGAGTGTGGATTTCCCCGTGTTGGTGTACCCGATAATAGAGATGACGGGGATCGCTTTCCTCTGCCTGAGCCGCCTGCGCTGACTCCGCCCCCTCTGTATGTCCTTCAACTCCTTCTTCAGGCGGCCGATTCGCTCTCGTGCCCGACGCCGGTTGATCTCGAGCTTTGTTTCGCCGGGGCCGGTGCCACCTATGCCCCCGGTGAGGCGGGACATGGCGGTGTTCTTTGTCGCGAGCCGGGGAAGGAGATACTGCATCTGGGCAAGCTCTACCTGTAATTTCCCTTCGCGGCTGTGGGCGCGCCGCGCGAAGATATCCAGTATCAACTGGGAGCGATCTATCACCTTCAGCTCGGTAAAATCGGTGATGGACCGCACCTGCCCCGGGGACAGTTCATGATCGAAGATCAGAAGGTTTGCGCCGATCTGAAGCGCCCGGATGACGATATCGGAAAGCCTGCCCCTTCCCATGAGATACTTCGGGTCGTACCGGCGGCGGTGCTGAATCACGGAATCGAAGACCGCGACACCGGAGGATGCCGCCAGCTCTCTCAGCTCCGCCATGGATGCCTCACTGTCAAAGAGGGGGTCTGTCTCGACACGTATCAGTATGGCCCGCTCGGTGGAGTCCACTTCCCTGGCACCCTGCCTTCGCGCGAACTGCTCATCCAGCGCCTGTATAAACTCGAGAAAATGAAGGTCTGACTCCGGGACGCGTACCGGGTCCATCAGGAGCCAGTACTTCCTGTGGGGATTTTCCGGGATCAGGTGCGCCGTGTGCATCATCCCGGGAAGGCCGCCCTCGTCGACCTCGATAGCCGAAATCATGTCGAGGCGCAGGAGAGCGAGGTCGGTAAGGTCATCGTCCGTCAGCCCCTCGCCGCCGAGGTGAGTGTGGACGAGGCGCAGACCCTTCAGGCGGGCGGAGGAGGATCGGAATCCCCCGAGATCGGGTATGACAATCTGCCGGTGATCGCCGATGATCACATAGACAATTTCGCCCCGGCGGCTGACGAGAACGCCCGCCTGACGGTTCACGCGGTGCGATATGCCGGCAAGTTCCCGCGCGAATGCGGTGGTGACAATCCGCTCCGGGGGGATTCTCCTGCGGTAGAGCCGCTGGAGTTCCCTGATTTCGCCCGCCTTGAGACCGGCGGTGCTGCCGTGTATTCGCTCTATGGCTTGACTCCTTTACAGGGGGATGTGATGAATGAAAAAAGGCCCCGGGAGAAACTCCCCGGGGCCTTTCAGGTTCAACTCAGTAAATCAACAACAGCCTAGAATTTCAGCGTCAGTTTGTTCACGACGAGATAGTTGTCGTCGATATCCGCATTAGAGTAGTCGCCCTTGTAGTAATCGCCTGTCCAGAGATAGCCGAAGCCGACCTCGTAGGTGAGGTTGTCGTAGATCTTGTAAATCGCCTCGATGTCGAACTCGATACCGTAATCGTCATCGATGAAGTCATTCGGTTTTTCATCCGCCTTGGCGTAGGTCAGAGAGCCCCTGACGGTCAGCTTGTCCATCGTGGTGCCGGCGAATGCCTGGAACAGCATTGCGTTCTGCATCTGGCTACCGGTTCCGCCACCGTTCCAAGGAAGATTTCCCATGTTCCCCATCCATTTGTGGAGGTTGTAGTTCCAGAGGATCAGGCAGGGATCCCAGTCATCATTGTTCGGGAACCCGGCTTCGTTCTTGTCTTTCGTATCCTCATCATCACCCGATACCCAGCCGAACTGGCCGCCGATGTAGGCGCCGCCGAGGTTGTACTTGGCATAGAGATACGCGCTGTAACCCTTTCGGTCGACATTGGTTGCGCTTGGTGAATCATACTCAATTTCGCCAAAGAAGATACTCGCTTCACCCTCGAGGTAGAGGTCGCCGAAGGTCCCCTTGAAGTACGGCGACAGATAGTTATTCCAAACATTAGCTGGGCCGCTGGGAAGACCGCCTTCAGTATAATTTCTGGCTGGCAGATAGAACTCGAGAAGGCCGACCTGGCCCCAGTCGAATTTGTAGATGGCGGCAACGGCATACTTGTCATAGTCCGCGTCGGTTACAGCGGTACCGAAATCACCTTCAACACCCTTTTCCGTCAGGGCGAGGAATATCCACTTGTCCATCGAGGTCACGAACTTGATCCTCGGGACGCTGCCCTCGCTATCATTAAAGACGGTACCCCAGGCACCGCCCGACATGTAACCGACATAGACATTACCGTACTGGGTGGCAAACTGTACATAAGCACGTTCCCATGAAAGGTCCACGCTCTCGCGGGTTGCACCGCTGTTGGGAAATACGTCCTGCCCCCATACTTTTTCCATGGCGTCGAAACGGGTGACCAGCTTCAGGCCGTCCGCGACCTGGAAGTTACCGTTGACCCGCAGCCTCTGGCCGTACCACGCACTCGAAGCACTCGAACCCTCCCATGACGAACCAACCAGGTTATGGTTGTCATCATAGAAGCCCTGGACGTAATACGAACCGCTAATCTTCATATCTGTCGCGGCCGCGGGCATGCTGAATGCCATCATGAGGCCCAGAGCGAGCAGAATTACGAACAATTTCTTCATATCTTTTTCTCCTCCAAATTTTTTTGACTTAACCCTTTTATCCCCCCTGTAATCGGTGAGATACCTATCATCTGAAATCCGGACGGACCCGCCGGCCTGTTCCTCGCCGGAAGGCTGTCCACCTTTGGCATCACCTCCTTTCACAAAGATTCAAGGCAAAGGCCCTGCATACTCTATCGCACGCTAGCACCGCAGGATTCCCCTGTCAAGCGTTTTTTAGCATAAAAGCCTGAAGGTTTCTTCGAAAGTCCTTCAAGCCGTCATACCGGTGAACCCCGGTATTCAGAGATTCTGAAGAATACTGGATTCCCCCGTATCCGGTACGGGGCAGGCTTGTCAAGTACGGAATGACAAAAGAGACAAAATCGATATTTATTTGCGCTCTCCCCGTGTTAGTTATTTTATTTCATACGATACGAGCACGCTCTTGGACGCGGCGAAACCGGGGGTCAGGACGACGGCCAGAACGATATCGTTCTGGCCGTCGTTGTCGATATCCTTGAACTGGTAATCGGCGACATATCCCTGGATCGTTCTCGTTCTCCAGTTTTCCACCATCCCCATGCCGTCCCACTCGAGGTTGTAGATTTCGCTCTTTGTAAACGCCCTGATGTTTTCAAAGATCCTGGTGGAAGAGGACAGGTTTTTGACGACAATGATCTCGTTTCTGCCGTCCCTGTTAATATCGTACGTCAGAATCCTGACATTCACATACTGGTTATCAAGTTCGTCGGCTTCTTCATCCGCGGGTGTCGGGCCCCGACGTCCCATATTGAGAAGGTTGTTGCTCCCCCCGAAGACATCGGCGCTTTTCCAGAGGATCTCGTCACTTCCACCGATAATATTGATCTGGGTAAGCGGCTTCTTTGTCTTTTTGTAGATACGCAGGTGATCGTATTCGTCGAGGGCGATGACCCGTTCTTTATACCCCTTGTCGATGGTGTCCACGGCGAGGCCGTAGACGGAAAGGCCCTTCGGTATGAGCATGCGGTTTCCCTCCACATATTCGCCATCTTCCCATACGATTTCATGGATGTCCGTTTCGAACGGTGCGTCGATTCCCGCCGTCTGTCCCAGCAGGACGGGGTTCCCCGATGGAGTGATGACCCGTAAAAACCACCTCAGCCCCGACGCGATCTCGACAAACGCGCCCTCCTGAAACTCCAGAACAAATGAATTCAGACTGGTTTTCCTGGTGCTGGTCACGATAATCTCCGGCACGCCGTTTTCATTGATATCGGCCACGTCCACAGCGATGTTGCTGGCATGGGATTTTGAAGGGATTTTTTTGATGAGCCTGAGCTCCTTGCCGGTTTTCTGATATATGAAGACGGAGTCCTCATCGATAATCACCGCTTCATTCAGTCCGTCACTGTTGACATCCCCGATATCCATCCCCTTGAATTCGCTGTTGTATCTGCGCGATTTCCAGAACCCTTTCCGGTCGAGGCGGCTTCGCACATTAATAAATTCGGGGTCTATAATAGAGGTATACGTGCCCTCCGGTGTTTTCAGGGCCTCGATGTTCTTTGAACTTTGAGAAGGCTGCGGGGCCGGCTGCCCAGAAGGGGGCGCGGTTACGGGTGTGGAAGAGGAGGCAAGGGACGGGGGTACCTGTCCGAGAAGATGATAGGTAATATTCTCGGCGAAGGTGTTTATCTTGGGGATGACCTCGTCGATCCCCCGGCACTGCTCAAACAGTCCCACGGGAGATGTATACGCGGCGACATCGAGAAGCTTGCCGTCCAGGCTGATGCTGTTTCCGATCTTTGTCATGCTCCCCCATACGACATAATCGACGCCGAGCGTTTTGCCGAGGCCGTATACATCGCCCGTCGTCAGGTCTTTTTTGCCTGTTTTTGTTAAGGCCTCAGTGATCGAGCTCTTGCTTGTGACGTCGACTTTTTCGGTTGAGGAAAGCCGCGAAATAAGCATATCCCATATGCCGTTTTTGATGTACTCTATATTCTCGGCGCTATGGATGGTAAAGGGAAGGACTGCGATAGTCTTCGTCTCCTTTGCCCATAGTGATCCGGCGGTTGAAACGACCAGATAAAGGCAGAGAAGAAAGACGGATATTTTTTTCATGATGGGGTGTCTCCTTGTTTTGTGTGGGATATCTCCTGCATATAGTGATCCGCCAGTGAAGCTATCATAGACAACTCGGCAAAGTCAACAGGCGAAAGATACCCCGGACCGCCCGGCATGCAATGGCGTTCGGGGAGCGCATCGGGATATGCCGGGGACAATCCGTCCGGATTCTCCATCGCATCCGCGATCGATGAAGAATAAGTCGTGCCGTTACACTGTAACCCCTCAACAACCCTGTTGTTTTTAATGTTTCAATGCCGCGTTCCGGCACTGTTTCTACGTTTTTTCTTGACATTTGACCCTCTTTTTTGTTACTGCGCGTTGTTGCATATGGCCTTGTGTCATATGCCGATACTGTTATATTTCTGGATCGGGTTTCGGCAGGTGCCGGCCCGCTGAAAACGCCGGTAACATGAGGTGTGTGTTACCTGCGGTATCTATACGGTGTATCAAAAACAATACTATGGAGGTAGTAACAATGGCAGAAGAGAAGGTTGAGTTGAAAGAGCTGTATCCTGTACCTGAAGCGGTAAAGGAGAGGGCCTTTATCAAGGGTAAGGAAGAGTATGAAAAGCTCTATAAGCGTTCCATTGAAGACCCCGAGGGTTTCTGGGGTGAGATAGCCGGTGAGTATGTTGAGTGGTTCAAGAAATGGGACACGGTCGAGGATTATAACTTCGATCACCGCAAGGGTGACATCTATGTCAAGTATTTCGACGGGGGCAAGCTCAATGTTTCCTATAACTGTCTTGACAAACAGCTGAAGACCAGGGGCGATAAAGTCGCCATCCAGTGGGAGGGCAATGAACCCGGCGAAGAAAGGGCGTACACCTACAAGCAGCTTCACGAGGAAGTATGCAAGTTTGCCAATGTCCTGAAAGCGCACGGCGTCAAGAAGGGCGACAGGGTAACCCTCTACATGCCGATGGTTGCCGAACTCGCGATTGCCATGCTGGCATGCACACGGATCGGCGCTATCCACAGTATCGTTTTCGGCGGTTTTTCCTCGGATGCGCTCAAGGATCGTATCCAGGATTGCGATTCCAGCCTGCTGGTCGTGTGCGACGGAACATTCCGCGGTGCCAAGGCCGTTCCTCAGAAGGCGAGCGCCGACGCAGCCCTTACGGAATGTCCTTCAATAAAGACGGTAATCGTTGTCAACCGCGTAGGCGACAAGATCAAGTGCGACTGGACCGAGGGAAGAGACCTCTGGTGGCATGACGAGATGGCAAAGGTGGATGCCGTCTGCGAACCCGAATGGATGGATGCGGAAGATCCGCTCTTTATCCTTTATACTTCAGGGTCCACCGGAAAACCGAAGGGTGTCATGCATACCACGGGTGGATACCTTGTATATACATCCTATACCCACAAGATGGTTTTTGATTATCATGAAGATGACGTGTACTGGTGCACCGCCGATATCGGCTGGGTGACCGGTCACAGCTACATCGTCTACGGGCCGCTCTGCAACGGCGCAACCTCGGTCATGTTCGAAGGCGTTCCGAGTTACCCCGATATGAGCCGGTTCTGGAAGATAGTGGAAAAATACAAAGTCAATATTATCTATACCGCTCCGACCGCCATCCGCGCCATCGCCAAGGAAGGGAACACGTGGGTTGAGGGCATCGATCTCTCGAGCCTGAAGATACTCGGTACGGTGGGAGAGCCGATCAATCCCGAAGCGTGGAACTGGTACTATACTGTTATCGGTAAGGGAAATTGTCCCATTGTCGATACGTGGTGGCAGACAGAAACCGGCGGCATCCTGATTACGCCCCTTCCGGGCTCGACGGATATCAAGCCGGGTATGGCGACCGTTCCGTTCATGGGTGTATGGCCGGTGCTTCTGGATGATGAAGGCAAGGAGTTCACGGAGACGGTGGCATCGGGCGCGCTCTGCATGAAGAAACCCTGGCCCGGTATTATGAGGGGTGTCTATGGCGACCCCACGCGTTTCAAGGAGACCTATTTCGAGCAGTTTCCCGGTTACTACACGGCAGGTGACGGTGCCAGAAGAGACGAAGACGGGTATTATCAGATTACCGGTCGTATCGATGACGTCATCAATGTCTCCGGTCACCGCATGGGAACAGCGGAGGTTGAATCAGCCCTGGTCAAACATGACAAGGTTGCCGAAGCCGCTGTCGTGGGATATCCCCATGAGTTGAAGGGACAGTCGATATACGCGTATGTCACACTGAATACCGGTGTTGAGAAGACGGATGAACTGAAGAGCGAGCTGACAGTTCATGTGCGTAAAGAGATCGGTCCTATCGCGACTCCTGAAAAGATACAGTGGGCGGATGCTCTTCCCAAAACGAGGAGCGGAAAGATCATGCGCCGTATCCTGAAGAAGGTTGCCGCCAACGATGTCGATGATCTTGGCGATACGTCAACCCTGGCCGATCCTTCAGTGGTCGGTGATATCGTAAAAAACAGGATATAGGTTCGCGACCGTAGAGCGGGAAATTGGAAGTGCATTTTAGCTGTAGACTAATTGAAACAAACAAAAAAGCGGATGGTGCGGCATAACTCGTACGAGTTGTGCCCGCTGTCGTCCGTGAAAGGAGGTCATTGTGAACATAGTTGCATGCGTAAAACAGGTCCCTGATACCGAGGCGTTTATAAAGGTTAAACCGGACGGCTCCGGTATTGAAGAGGGCAATATCAAGTGGGTGATGAACCCCTACGATGAGTATGGTGTTGAAGAAGCCCTGAAGCTGAAAGAGGCAAACGGTGGTGAGGTAACAGTCATATCCCTCGGTCCCGCGCGGGCGATGGAGACAATCCGTACCGCCCTGGCCATGGGAGCGGAAAAGGGCGTTCATATCACTATTGACGAGGCGGACGCGTATAATACGGCAGCCGCCCTGGCCGCAGCTATCAAAGATATCAACCCCGATATCATTTTCTGCGGACAGAGAGCAATTGATGACGACTCCGGGCAGGTCGGGTCTGTCCTTGCCGAACTTCTTGGAATGCCGCAGGTGACAATCGTGACGGGATGTGAAGTGAGTGGCGACAAGGTGAAGGCGGTAAAACCGATTGAGGGCGCGCAGCTTGTCATCGAGAGCGCGATGCCGTGTGTCGTTACGGCACAGAAGGGATTGAATGAACCGCGATATGCGTCTCTCCCCGGCATTATGAAAGCGAAAAAGAAACCGGTTGATGTCAAAGACGCCGCGGCCCTCGGTGTATCCGTTGAGCCGAAGGCAAAAATTGTCAAGATGACTCCCCCTCCGGAAAGAGCTCCGGGAAAGATCATCGAAGGTGATGATGCAGCAGCAAAGGCCTCTGAGCTGGTCAGGTTGTTGAGGGAAGAGGCCAAGGTAATCTAACGGAGAAAATGAGGAGGATAAAAAAATGGCAAAAGGTGTATGGATAGTTGCTGAACAGAGAGATGGTGCCCTTCGCAATGTCTCATTCGAAGTTGCGAGCGTGGCGAGGAAACTCGCGGACGACCTGGGCGAAGAGGTAAACGCGATCCTGCTGGGGTCGGGAGTCGAAGGACTCGCCCCGGAACTGGGTAAATATGGTGTAGACAAGGTATATGTGGCGGATGACGCCATATTTGCGGATTACACGACGGATGCGTACAGCGAGGCGGTCGCTAAAGTCGTTACGGACAATGATGCGTCCATTCTCCTTCTGGCCGCATCGGTTGAGGGCAAGGACCTTTCATCGAGACTGGTTGGAAAACTGGCTACCGGGATGGCGACGGACTGTACCGATGTGAAGATAGCCGATGGCAAACTGTATGCCACACGTCCGATGTATGCGGGCAAATGTTTCGGAGAAATTGTTGTGGAAAGTTACCCCCAGATGGCGTCTCTGCGCCCGAAGGTCTTCGCCGCGGTAGAGAATGCCAAGGCTGGTGAAGTGGTGAAGTGCGACGCGGGTGTTGCCGCCGATGCCCTTAAAACCAAGGTACTTGAAACACAGAAAGATGCAAGCGGCAAGATTGATCTCACGGAAGCGGATGTTATTGTTTCCGGCGGACGCGGAATGAAGGGTCCGGATGAGTACAAAATTCTTGAAGAACTGGCCGATCTCCTCGGCGCGGCGGTAGGCGCGTCAAGGGCGGCTGTTGACGCCGGCTGGAGACCGCAGTCGGATCAGGTAGGTCAGACCGGTAAAGTGGTCTCTCCGAACCTCTACATTGCCTGTGGTATCTCCGGAGCCATTCAGCATCTCGCGGGTATGAGTTCTTCAAAATATATCGTTGCAATCAACAAAGATTCGGAAGCTCCGATTTTTGCCAAGGCGGATTATGGTATCGTGGATGATCTCTTCAAGATTGTTCCCGAAGTCACCGCGGCGGCAAAGAAGATTATGTAGACTTGAACGGGGGTGGGTGGGTTACCCACCCCCGTTTTTTTTGAAAAAATACTAATTAAGCGGGGTCACGTACCTGACCCCATACGATGGAGGCATAAACATCATGGCACACAGCGTAGATGCATACACTGTAGGAAATGAGGGAAGAGAGATATTCTGGAATGCCCCCTTCCCATCAGAGTTGATTCTTTTTATATTTGCCGGGATTGCCATAGCGGTATGTGTCTATGGCTTTTACCGGCGCTGGCAGCTGTGGAGGGCGATCGGTTTATCGGAAAACAGAACGGATAACCCCGGGGAACGGATCAAATCCCTTTTTCTCAATAGCATTCTGCAGATACGGACATTCAAGGAAGCCTTTCCCGGTATTATGCATGCTCTTATATTTTTCGGCTTTTTCGTCCTTATATTCGGCGCGGCCTTCGACGCGACTCACTTTCATCTTCCTTTTCTTGTTCCCTTCTTCAACGGTACATTCTATCTCTGGTTCTCATTCATAATGGAAGTTTTCGGTCTGGCCGTTCTTGCGGGCGTCATACTGGCGGTCTGGAGGAGATATATTCAGAAACCGGAACGGCAGGCATACAGAGAGAAATCCGATACCGTCGCAGAGGATGCGATTGTACTGTTCCTGATAGCGGGCATTATTGTGACCGGATTTGTGCTTGAGGCTTTCAGGCTGCATGTTAATGTCAATGTGGACGGGTATACCTGGGGAGGATGGTCATTTGTAGGATACGCCCTTTCGAAAACCCTCACCGGCGTGAGTTACGATACAGTCCATATTCTTCATCAGTGGACATGGTGGATACACGCCTTCTTCGGGCTCGCTTTTATCGCGTATATTCCCTATTCACGTTTGATACATATTGTTCTCGCTCCGGCAAACCAGTATATGAAATCACTGAAACCGGCGGGATATCTTGAGCCGATCGCCGATTTTGAAAATGCGGAATCGTTCGGTGTCGGACAACTTGAGGATTTCACGTGGAAGCAGATCTTTAATTCCGACGCGTGTCTGAAATGCGGCAGATGTCAGGATGTATGCCCCGCTTATCTGTCGGGCAAGCCGCTCTCTCCGAAAAAGCTGCATCAGGATATAAAAGACTACTGGCTGGAGAGGGCTCCGGTTGTGATGGCCGCGAAGAGTGCCGCAAAAGAAGGGGAAGAACCCGCAATACCCGAACCGGAAAAGATGATGCTGGGCGATGTTATCGATCTGCACGAGTTATGGGCGTGTACAAACTGTATGGCGTGTATGGAGGCATGTCCGGTATTTAATGAGCATATACCGATGATTGTCGGTATGCGGCAGTACAAGGTGCTGATGGAGGCTGATTTTTCTCCGGAACTGCAATTGACGTACAGAAATATGGAGAACAACTCCAATCCCTGGGGAATAGGGGCTCATATGAGAGGAGACTGGGCGAAAGAGCTGGGCGTCAAGACTCTGGCCGAAGACCCGGATGTGGAATACCTTTATTATGTGGGCTGTTCCGGCTCATTTGATGACAGAGGCAAAAAGGTTACGATCGCCTTTGCCAAACTCCTGAAGGAGGCCGGTGTCAGTTTCGGTATCCTGGGTGAGGAAGAGAGCTGCTGCGGTGATTCCGCCATGAGGGGTGGAAATGAATACCTCTCGCAAACGTTAATGCAGATGAATATTGAGGTAATGAACGGATACGGGGTAAAGAAGATCATCTGCACCTGTCCCCACGGGTATAATTCGCTCAAGAAAGATTACCCGCATTTCGGCGGAAATTTTGAGGTCTATCACCACACGGAGATAATCGCCGACCTCATCGCTCAGGGCAAGCTCACATTGAAAAAACCGGTTGACGGTATGTTCACGTATCATGATTCCTGTTTCCTCGGCAGATACAATGATATCTACGAACAGCCGAGGAAGATACTCTCGAATGTTCCCGGCATGAAACTGTCCGAGATGGCCAGTAACCATGGCAAGAGTTTCTGTTGCGGCGCCGGCGGCGCGAGGATGTGGATGGAAGAAGATATCGGAGAGCGCATCAATGACATGAGAACGGATCAGGCTATAGAGGTAAAGGCCGACACGATAGCCGTTGCTTGTCCCTTCTGTCTTACGATGATGGCCGACGGGATCAAAGATCGCGGGATGGAAGAGAAGATGGATGCGTATGACATAGCCGAGATCGTCTGGAACGCTATGGATCTTGAAGAGGCTCCGGCCGCTCCTCCTGAGGAAGCCGGCACTGAAGAGAGTGCTCCCGTAGAAGAATCCGCCCCCGCGGAGGAGAGTGCTCCCGCTGAAGAAGCTGCTCCCGTAGAGGAGGAATCGACCAAGACGGAGTAAACAATCTCTCAGTCTATTCTTAATCAAGGCTCCCCGGTCCCAAGGATCGGGGAGCCTTTTTTGTGGGTCAAGGGCGAGTTCGCAGCCTGAGATGGTAAAAAAAGTTTTTGTAGCTTTTTCAAAAAAAGTGTATTAAAAATTTCAGCGATAGAAAAATCTCCCGAAAGACAATGTAAAGGAAGGGCGCATAACCGAATGTACGGTTGTAAATGTTTGCCTTTTCTGGCTTTTTAACATTTTAAACCTGAAGGAGGGCGGAACTTATGGCACATACAATCAAATATGAAGACAAAATATGGTTGAAGGCTTATGAAGAAGGCGTTCCTGAATTCGTTGATTATGAAAAGATATGCCTGCCGGATATTCTTGATCGTTCGGCACGTGATTTTCCAGAAAAGGACGCGCTTATCTTTCAGGGGTATTCGGTGACATATAAGGGTCTCAAGGAGATGGTGGACCGTTTTGCGACCTGCCTTACAGCCTTCGGAATACAACAGGGAGATGCCGTCGCCATACTCCTGCCCAATCTGATTCCCTGCGTCGCGGCCTACTTTGCCATCCTGAGAGTAGGGGGGGTGGCGGTCATGAACAATCCGCTCTATTCGGATGGTGAACTTGAGCACCAGTTTAACGATTCCGGTTCGAAGGTGCTCATCACCCTCGATCTGCTCGCAAACCGGATGATTGATCTTCGTCCCAAGACACCCGTAAAACAGATTATCTATACATCGATCGGTGATTATCTTCCCTTTCCCAAAAGCCTCCTGTTCCCGCTTGTTGCAAAGAAAAAGAACCTGGCCGCGGATGTCAAGACTGCGCCTGATGTGTACACGTGGAAAGAGTGTATCGCGCAATATGAACCTGCGCCTCCCTCTGTCGACATCGGGTTCGAAGATGTTGCCATGTACCAGTATACCGGGGGAACTACGGGAGTGTCCAAGGGAGTGATGCTCACCCATGCCAATCTGAGCAAGCAGGCGCAGCACATAGCCGCGTGGTTTCCAAAGTTCAACCGGGGCGAGGAACGGATGCTGGGGGCGCTTCCCTTTTTCCACGTCTTCGGGTTGTCTACAGCTATGAATTTCTCCGTCTATATGGGCTGGACTGATATCCTGGTTCCAAAACCCCAGCCGGAACCTCTTCTCGAGGCGATACGAAAATTCAAACCCACCTTCGCCCCGCTGGTCCCGACCATGTATATAGGGATGTTGAGCCATCCCGATATCAAGAAGACTGATATGAGCTGTATAAAGGGGTGTTTTTCCGGGAGTGCGCCCCTGCCGGTTGAGGTGATCAATGATTTTGAGAAGGTTACGGGAGCAGTGATCGTTGAAGGGTTCGGGATGACGGAGACCACACCCGTCACGCATGTAAATCCCTTCGCGGGCGGGGTGCGGAAGGTAGGCAGTGTCGGTCTTCCCATTTCCGACACACTGTGCAGGATCGTTGATCTGGATGACGGTGTAACCGACATGCCTGTCGGAGAATCGGGAGAGCTCATAATCAAGGGGCCGCAGGTGATGAAGGGATACAAGGGGATGCCTGATGAAACGGCGAACACGCTTAGAGACGGCTGGTGCTATACGGGGGATATCGCCACAATGGATGATGAGGGATATTTCTATATCGTGGACCGCAAGAAAGATATGATCATCTCAGGCGGTTTTAATGTGTATCCACGCGATATCGATGAAGTCTTTTACGAAAATCCGAAGGTCCAGGAGGCCTGTTCCATCGGTATTCCCGATCCGAAAAGGGGAGAAAACATCAAGGTCTTTGTCGTGTTAAAGGCGGGTGAGAGTGCCACGGAGGAAGAGATGATAGAGTTCTGCAAGGGCAAACTGGCAACCTACAAACTTCCGACGGAGATAGAGTTTCGTGAAGAGCTCCCCAAGACTAATGTCGGGAAAATCCTCCGCAAAGATCTGAGGAAAGAGGAGCTGGAAAAACGCGCAAAGGTGTAAACGAATTGTCGAAACAGAGATATAACGATCCGGGCGGGACATGTTCCCGCCCGGATTTGTTTCAGGGGCGTCTGTGCGTTTTCGGAACCATCGATGAATCAAAAACTGTTTTCCGTATTGGTGATGAAGAGGGAGAGCTGAAGGGTACTTTACGGGAGAGACTATGACAAAGATATTGATTGTGTATCATTCACAGACGGGGAACACCGAAAAAATGGCAAACGCCGTCGCGGCGGGGGTGGACAGCATAGAAGGTGCAAAGGCCGTTTTGAAGGAAGCGGCGGGCGCATCTGTCGAAGACCTTCTCGACTGTGACGGGCTCGCGATCGGGACGCCGGAAAATTTCGGGTACATGTCGGGCGCCATCAAGGATTTCTTCGACCGTACCTTCTATCCCGCAGAGGGTAAGGTTTTCAGAAAACCCTATGTTGTTTTTGTCAGTGCAGGGAACGACGGAACGGGCGCCCTTGCCAGTATAGAGCGGATCGCGCTCGGGTATCAGTTTAAGAAGGTGTATGATCCTGTTATCGCACGGGCCTCGGAGGAGGGTGTGACGAACGAGATACTCGCCAGGTGCCGGGAGCTGGGGCAGACTATCGCCGGTGGTTGCGAGGCGGGAATCTATTGACTGTTTAATGTGAATTATTTTTTGTGAGTGAAAAGAGAGCTGTAGAGATAATTACAGGCACAGCGACACATCTTTGGTCTTCTTAATTACAAATTCACAATTCAACGTTGCCTTTTACGTTATCCGTATGATTGCGTCGAGATAGTCCTCAGGTTTTTCGTATCCAAGGAGCAGGAGGATCGTTGCGGCGATATTTCCGAGTCCCGGTTCCGGTATGTCGGCAAGTGCGTAGCGGCCGGTATCGGGGCCGTGGATAATGAACGGGACCGGATTCAGGGTATGGCTCGTCTGCGGTTTGTACTTCCCCCCCGCCTCCACTATCGGCTTGCCGCTCTTTGTGTCGACCGCTATCATCTGTTCGCAGTTTCCGTGGTCGGCGGTGATTATCACCGTCGCGCCCAGCCTGTCGGCTGCTTCGATTAATCGGCCCAATTCCCTGTCGACGGCTTTAACGGCTTTCACCGTTGCCGGGAGTGATCCGGTATGTCCCACCATGTCCCCGTTTGGAAAGTTCAGGCGAAGGAATCTGTATTTTCCGGATTTCATCGCGGCTATTGCGCGGGATGCTATTTCAGCGGCCTTCATTTCCGGTGCCTGGTCGAACGGGACTCGATCCGACTCGATCTCGACCCATTCTTCTGTCTCTTCCTCGAACTTCGCGGAGTTATTGCCGTTCCAGAAATAGGTGACATGACCGAATTTTTGAGTCTCGCTTACGGCGTATTGCGAGACACCGTTTTTTGCCAGATATTCGGAAACGGTGCGATCGATAGCCGGTGGTGAAACAAGATAGTCCGGCGGCATGCGGGTGTCTTCGTCATACTGGAGCATTCCGGCATATAGTACCGCGGGACGGTAGTCACGCTGAAATGCCTTGAAATCGTCTTCGACAAACGCCCGGCTGATTTCGATAGCGCGGTCGCCCCGGAAGTTGAACAGGATCACGCTGTCTCCATCCCTGATCTGCGTAAGCGGCCTGTCGGGATTGTCGGGATCGTGTATTACCCAGTGTGAGAGATACTGGTCGTCGAGCATCTCGTCTTCACGCAGTTTCCTGATTGCCGTAAGGCTGTCGGGAAACAGCGGGCCCCTTCCCAGTGTGTGGGCGTTATAGCCCCGCTCGACAATGGACCAGTCCGCCTCGTAGCGATCCATCGTGGTTACCATCCGGCCACCGCCGGAGGCGATACAATACCGTCGTTTCTGACCTGTTTTTGTGGCTTGAGCGCGCAGGGACCAGAGATAGTCTTCCAGTTCGCCGAAGTAGCGCAGGGCGCTGACCGGCGGTACGTCCCGTCCGTCGAGAAGGCCGTGTATGTAGACTTCTTCGACGCCGCTCCTGTCGCATTCTCCTGTGAGCGCGAAAAGGTGCGATATGTTACTGTGAACGTTTCCGTCCGATATGAGACCGATAAGATGCACGGCGGTTTTTTTGTCCAGCGCATTGGAGATAATTGTTTTCCAGGTGTTTCCCTTGAAGATTCTGCCGCTCTTGATAGCGGACTCCACGAGTGTGGAGCCCTGTTCGAATATCCTGCCGGCCCCGATCGCATTGTGTCCGACCTCGCTGTTTCCCTGATCCGTGTCCGATGGCATTCCGACAGCGGTTCCATGTGCCTTGAGCCGGGTTACGATCTTCTCGTTATCCATCAGGGAAGAGAGGTTGTGCGGCGAAGCGATATCGACGGCGTTCCCGGGATACCCGTCCTCTTCTCCCCGATACAGTCCAACGCCATCCATAATTATCAGCAGCAGGGGGCCCTTTACCCCGTCATAGCCACGTAATTTTTTCAGTGTGAAGTTCATTGTGATTTTTCTCCGGTTCTCGGGTTGTGATCGAAACGTATTCAGAAAGTTCGGGATAGACGTGCTATCGTGCGCCCAGCAGTTTCCGTGCAATGACAACCCGCTGGATTTCATTCGTCCCTTCGTATATCTGACATATCTTTGCGTCACGCATGTGCCGCTCAGCGGGGTAATCCTTGCAGTATCCATATCCCCCGAATATCTGTACCCCTTCCACCGCGGCCCTCATGGCGACATCTGAAGCGTACATCTTTGCCATTGCCGATTCCTTTTCAAAATCATAGCCGTTATCCTCCAGCCATGCGGCCTTGAGCAGCAGCATCTCCGCCGCGTCGAGCTCGGTTGCCATATCGGCAAGTTTCCACTGTGTTGCCTGGAACGACGTGATGGGCTTTCCGAACTGTATCCTTTCCGTTGCGTACTCAAGAGAATCTTCAAGAACCGCTCTGCCTATACCGAGTGCCTGACAGCCAATCCCTATCCGGCCGGCATCGAGGCCCTCCATCATCTGTCGGAATCCCTCTCCCGGTTTTCCCAGGAGATTTTCGGCCGGCACCTCGGCATCCTCGAAGACCAGCTCAGCTGTTCCCGATGCAAGGATGCCGATTTTTTCCTCTATGGTTCCGACGGAAAAGCCGGGGGTGTTTTCCAGATCCACAATGAGATTGATAATTCCTTTATATCCCTTTGACGTGTCTTCATTTGCGGCAAGGACACAGTACTTTGCCACGTTGCCGCTTGTGATAAATTTTTTCACCCCATTTACAATGTATCTGTCACCCCGTAACTCCGCCCTGCATCGGAGAGCCGCCGCATCGGAACCCGCTCCCTCTTCGGTAAGGGCGTAGCATCCCTCTACCTCGCCGCCGGCCACGGGTGTCAGGAATTTTCGTTTTTGTTCATCGGTTCCGTAGGTATTGACAGGATATCCATAGAGTGAATTGTTTACAGACGTTATAAGGCCGCAGCTGGCGCACCCCCGTGAGATCTCGGTCAATGCCAGAACATAGGTTACATTGTCCATCCCCGCTCCGCCGAATTCCTCCGGAACAGCGACACCCATGAGACCCATCCGGCCGAGTTTACGGCATATCTCCTCCGGATGCCGGTGGGTGCGGTCCAACTCTTCCGCCGCCGGTTTGATCTCTTCATCGACAAACCGCGTCACCATGTCCTTTACCATCTGCTGTTCTTCCGTCAGCGCAAAGTTCATGTGTTATCCCCTTTTCTGTCCGGCACAACATTCCTCAACAAAGGTGAGCGCGTTGTGTCTTCCATGGTCATTATACCCTCTCAAGAACCAGGGCCATCCCCTGCCCGCCACCCACGCACAATGTGGCAAGGCCCAGGCCAAGATCGTTTTTCTTGAGCTGCCGCGCCAGGCTGTATGTGATCCGCGCCCCGGTACATCCTATGGGATGGCCTATGGAAATTCCACTGCCGTTCAGGTTACAATTATCAAGGCTGATATTCAGTTCGCGCATGCACGCGATTGCCTGGCTCGCGAAGGCCTCATTCAGCTCGATGAGGTCGATATCTTCTATCCTCAGTCCCAGCTGACGCAACACCTTTCTTGTGGCCGGAATAACGCCCAGGCCCATATAGGCGGTATCCACTCCCCCTGAGGCATACCCCTTTATCTTTGCGAGCGGTTCGAGTTCCAGTTCGTCGGCCCTTTCAGCGCTCATCAGCACCAGGGCGGCGGCTCCTTCGTTGACCCCGGAAGAATTGCCGGCAGTGACTGTTCCCCGGCCATCGGTCGTAAACATGGGAGGAAGTTTTGCCATTCGTTCCGCTGTTGTCTCCATGGGACGTTCATCTATCTCGAATACCTTTGAACCTCCCTTGCGTTGCGGAACAGTGACCGGGACAATCTCATCCGTGAATTCACCCCTGGCTATGGCAGCCAGCGCTCTTTCGTGGCTCTGAAGGCTGAGTTCGTCCTGTTCTGTGCGTGTTATACCATAATCGACGGCAATATTCTCGGCGGTAAAACCCATATGATATTTATGGAACTGTTCGTACAGGCCGTCATAGACCATGGTGTCGATAACCTCGCCGAATGGCATGTTCATCCTGTATCCCCATCGGGCTTTCGGCAGGGCGTATGGAGAGTTGCTCATCGATTCCATTCCGCCGGCAACGATTATATCCGCGTCGCCGGCTTTAATAGCCTGGGCCGCGAGCGTTATCGCTTTCATCCCTGACGCGCACACCTTGTTCACTGTTATCGCGGTAGTTTCCTCGGGAAGGCCCGCATAGATGGCTGCCTGGCGTCCCGGATTCTGCCCCTGGGCTGCCTGGATAACATTTCCCATGATGCATTCATCGAAATATACGGGGGTTAACGAGTCGTCATAATCGTAATATTTCCTGTTTGTTTCAGTTTTGTCGAATTCTCCAAACAGGGTAACGCGACATTCTTTGATAAAATCGGTGACTGCCGGTCGTAAGCCAGCCCTTTTGATTGCTTCCCTGATAACGATCGCGCCGAGGTCGGCACATTTGACATCTTTAAGAGAACCTCCGAAGACTCCTACCGCGGTTCTGGCTCCATCCACAATCACCACTTCCTTCATAGCGCTGCTCCTTCCTCCGTGCCGGCGTTGCTGTGTTCAACTATCGTTATATCAAGTAAACTCTTTCACGCATTTCACCTCTCTGGGGCATTTATATGAAGAAAGATGTTTTCTGCAGTGTTTCATCACATCCTTCTCGATGACTGAGAAACCCGGTTCTTCTATGACCAGTGCCGTTACGATTTCTCCTCGTATGAGATCCTCTTTTCCGGTTACCCTCGCGTCACGCACCGCCGGATGCGTCCGAAGGATATTTTCAACCTCTGTGGGATATACGTTAAAGCCGCTGGTAATAATCATTCGTTTTGTGCGTCCTTCGAGAAAGATGTGACCATCTGTATCTATCCTGGCAAGATCCCCGGTATGGAGCCATCCGTTCTTTATTACCTCGGCGGTCGCCTCCTCGTTTCTATAATATCCCTTCATAACATTGCGGCCCCTGATCAGAAGCTCCCCTGTTCTTCCTGCCGGTAGCTCGGAATCGCTTTCGTCAACCACCTTTGCTTCAACGCCGGAAATCGGCGGGCCGATGGACCCCGGTTTCTGTGCCCCGTCTATTCGGCTTACCGAACATACGGGAGAGGCTTCGGTCAGTCCGTATCCCTGAATCAGCGTGACGCCGAATTTTTCTTTGAACATCGGTATATATTCAGGGGGTATTGCCGACCCGCCGGTGATGCAGAACCTCAGAGAACTGAGATCATAATCGGTCGCTTTCTCAAACAACAGCATTCCCAGGAAAACCCTCGGAACGGCCGCTATATATGTCACCTTTTTTTCTTCTATTACCTTGAAGATGCTTTCAATCTTGAACTGATCAATCATGACAACACTTGCGCCTATCTTCAGTATCATCAGCATGTTGGCTGCCGCGCCGAAGGAGTGAAACAGCGGAATGAGACAAAGGCCCCTGTCCTGAGCGGTTCCGTGACAGATATCTTCGAGCAAAGGGGTCTGTGTAGAGAGATTGCGATGGGTAAGGACGGCTCCGCGTGGTTTCCCCGTCAACCCCGAGGTATAGATTATTACGGCGGGGTCATCACCTGTAATCTCCGGCATGTCGAGATCGAAGCTATTCGTTTCCATCGATCCGCTTATGGAAAGGGTGCCGGGGGATTCATCGGTTGTTATCAGATGTGTGCACTGTGGAACCTCATTTTTTATTTCTTCGAATCGTTTTGCCGATGACGGGATGGTGACAAATGCTTTGGCGTCACAGTTGTTGAGAAGATAGGACAGTTCATGTGGAGTCGACAGGGTGTTGATCGTTACGGCAACTGCTCCCAGCTTCAATATGGCAAAATAGGATATGGTGAATTCCGGTATATTGGGGAGCATTATTGCCACTGTATCTCCCTTTATGATGCCGAGGGCCTTGAGTCTGTTTCCGAAGGCGTTTACCGCTTTGTTCAACCGGGCATAGGAAATGGTGTTGTCATTATAGATAAGAGAGGTCCTGTCCGGGTACGTGTTGCAGGTATATTCCAGCATTTCTCCCAGGGTTTGTTCCATGCGCATCACCTCCATTATTATCAGTAATACTATTACCTTCCGACCGATTATCACAACAAAAGGTTTTCTTCAACAGAATTGGAAATCTGGTGGTGTTTTTGTTCCATTTGCGGATGACGCTTTCGATTGTCTTGACATTCCTGTATCGTGTAATATAAATGTCAGGCTCTGGTGCGGAGATATTCCGCACTCAAGAAAAAGTATGAGAGAGGGAATATGCCGACAATAATTGATGGCAAGAAGATAGCGCAGGATGTAAGGAATGAGATCAGGGAAGAGACGCTCCGGTTAAAAGCGGAAAAAGGAATCGTGCCCGGACTGGCTGTTATTCTGGTGGGGGATGATCCGGCGTCACAGATTTATGTGCGGGGGAAAAAGAACGCCTGTGAGGAGGTTGGTTTTTTTTCGAAGGAATTCAAGCTTCCCGCCGATACGGGTGAGGCGGAGCTCCTCTCTATTATTGACAGGTTAAACGGTGATGACGAGATACACGGTTTTCTGGTGCAACTCCCGGTTCCGAAACACATACAGACGGATTCCCTGATTGAGGCGATCGATCCCAGGAAGGATGTCGACGGATTTCACCCATATAATGTCGGGAAACTTTTTTCCGGAAATCCGTATCACAAATCCTGCACACCGGCCGGCATCATAGAACTGCTGGATCGGTATGGAATAGAGATGGAGGGGAAGGACGCGGTTATCGTGGGAAGAAGTAATATCGTGGGGAAACCGCTTGCCATGATGCTTCTTGAAAGACACGCGACGGTTACCGTCTGCCACACGAGGACAAAACAGCTCGCTGATGTTACCGGAAGAGCGGACATCCTTGTGGCTGCGGCGGGAAAACCTGAGATGATACAAGGCGACATGATACGAGATGGCGCGGTAGTGATCGATGTCGGGATCAACCGGCTCGATACCGGTAAACTGGTGGGAGATGTCGCCTTTGCCGCCGCGTCGGAAAAGGCTTCGTACATTACCCCTGTCCCCGGGGGGGTCGGGCCAATGACGATTGCGATGTTACTGCGAAACACGCTTGAAGCTGCGTCTGCTCAGAACAGGTAACAACTACCGGATAGGAATATATGGATTTCAAAATTATTTTAGGTGTGATCGGCGGACTGGGATTATTTATATTCGGGATGTATCTCCTGAGTGACGCCCTTAAGAAATTATCCCAGGGGTTGCTGAGGGCAATGCTTGAGAAGGTCACCGCGGGCAGGCTCAGGGCGACAATGATGGGGGCCCTTGTTACGGCCGCCATACAAAGTTCGAGCGCCACCTCGGTCATAATCATAGGGTTTTTAAACGCGGGTTTCATTCCTCTGGCGTCGGCTCTTGCTATCATGATCGGAGCCAATATCGGCACCACGGTTACCGCGCAACTGATAGCCTTTAAATTTACTACAATAGCGCCTCTCTTTGTGTTTACAGGGACGGTCGTCTTTCTTTTTGCAAAGAAGGATAAAAACAAGAACAGGGGACTCGCGCTCCTCGGTTTCGGTCTGCTGTTCCTGGGACTTGCGATGATGAGTTCGACAGTCAAGCCCCTGGCCGATAATGAGATAGTAAAAGACATCTTCGTACATTTCGGTCTCAACCCGTTTCTCGGCATATTGACAGGGCTGGTGGTGACGGCTGTATTGCAAAGCAGCAGTACAACCACCGGAATGATTATAGCGTTTGCATCCGCCGGATTGCTGGATCTTCCTGCGGCGGTTCATCTGGTTTTCGGGGTTAATATCGGGACATGTGCTACCGCCGGTATCGCGAGTATCGGAGGCAATCTGTCCAGTAAAAGACTTGCCCTCGGGCACTCATTTTTCAATATCGCAGGGACCCTTATCATGCTGCCCCTGATTCCTCTCTATCTGCAGTATATCCCCATGACCTCCGGTGATCTGGCGCGACAGATTGCCAACACCCACACGGTATTCAATGTTATCAATGCGCTTATCTTTCTCCCGCTGGTGCCGTTATTTGTAAGGATTCTGGATAAGATAATACCCGGAAGAGACTATGAAAAGAAGGAAACGAAACATCTGGATTCAAACCTGCTTATTACACCCCACCTGGCAATTCGCGCGGTCATCCGGGAGATGGTAGTAATGTTGAATATCTGCTGGGAGATGCTGGAGAAGGCGGAACAGTGCATCCTTGCCTACAATCACAAGCTCAGAAACGAGATAAGCATCGATGAAGATTCTGTTGACGAGATGCAGAAGAATATTACCGAGTATCTGATCAATATTACCAAAGAACAGCTTTCCGATCGGCAGCGTTACCTGATTCCCGCTCTGATTCACAGCGTAAATGATCTGGAGAGGGTGGGAGATTATTGTGAGAGCATTGTCAACTCATCGCAGAGAGGATATGAGCATGACCTGACATTCTCGAGTCATGCGCATCTGGAACTTCAGAAACTCTTTGAGAAGACGCATGCCTTGATGCACCATACAAGGAAGGCTATTAAAAGAGACGATCATAAAGCTGCCGCCATCACGCTGACCATCAACAATGAGATACATGCCCTTGTGCAGCAGAACATCGCCAATCACATAGAAAGGCTTGAAAAGGGTGATTGTATAAGCGACGCAGGTCTTGTCTATTCCGATGTTTTAATGGCTCTCGAGAGGCTTGCCGACCATCTGTGTAACATTACAAAGGGTATATTGCATATAGGGAAACGATAGTTACGTGGGTTCGCGTCGCAAAAGTGTTCGTATCTTTCAACCATATGATTGATGGAGGGGTGTGCCATGGTGGAAAATATATTCTGGCTCGGTCATTCAAGTATCAGGATAGACGCGGAACAGGTGGTGTATATCGATCCCTGGAAACTCAAAGACCCTGTAAAGGCGGACCTTATTCTGATCAGTCACCCGCATCACGATCACTTCTCACCCGGGGATATTGAACGGATACAAAAAAAGGGTACCGTTGTTGTCACTACCGGGGATTGTGCCGCAGAACTTTCAGGGGACGTGAGGATCGTCAAGCCGGGAGACGTAATCCGGGTAGAGGGGACAGAGATTGAGGCGGTCCCCTCCTACAATATCGGCAAAGCATTCCATCCGCGGGAGAACAACTGGCTCGGATTCGTGATAACCGTCATGGGGGAAAGAGTGTACTATTGTGGAGACACCGATTGTATACCCGAAATGGAAAATATGCGCGCCGATATTATGATAGTGCCTGTCGGCGGAACCTACACGATGAACGCTGAAGAGGCAGCCCGCGCGGTCAATATAATACGACCCGGGGCGGCCATTCCCATCCACTATGGTGATATTGTAGGTTCCGTGAAAGATGCGGAACGATTCAGCGCTCTTTGTAACGTGCCCGTTTGTATAAAAGAGGCATGAATTTTCCCGATGGGACTTGACAGGGGTATATTGATGTTTATGTTATGTTCTGTTGGGGTCATATACGGCTTTTTAACTTAAAAAAAGTTTAAGGAAGGAGAAATATGAAGGATGAAAATTAGACCATTACATGACAGAATTATCGTTAAGCGCCTTGACGAAGAGGAAAAAACAAAAGGGGGTATCATTATTCCCGATAGTGCCAAGGAAAAACCGATGGAAGGTGAAGTAATCGCTGTCGGAAAAGGGAAGAGGGCGGATGACGGAAAGATGCTCAAGATGGATGTAAAAGCCGGCGACCGGGTGCTATTCAGTAAATATGCCGGGACCGAAGTCAAGATAGACGGCGTCGAACATCTTATAATGCGTGAGGACGATATACTGGGAGTAATTGAAAAATAACAATCTGATTATAAGAAGGAGGAAGAGTTGATGGGAGCTAAAATGTTAAAATACGATGAAGATGCCAGAAAGGCTATTCTCGAAGGCGTCAATACGCTTGCAGATGCCGTTAAGGTAACTCTCGGACCCAAGGGACGCAATGTGGTGCTGGAGAAATCTTACGGCGCACCCACCGTCACGAAGGATGGAGTTACCGTCGCCAAGGAAATAGAGCTGGAAGATAAATTCGAAGATATGGGCGCCCAGATGGTAAAAGAGGTTGCCAGCAAGACAAGCGATGTGGCGGGTGACGGTACAACGACCGCCACGATCCTCGCACAGGCTATTTACAGGGAAGGCGTAAAGGCGGTTGCGGCCGGCAGCAATCCCATGGATGTCAAGAGGGGAATTGAGAAAGCCGTAGAGAGCGTGGTCGCGGAACTCAAGAAGATGAGCAACCCCACAAAGGACCAGAAGGAGATAGCACAGGTCGGAACAATCTCCGCCAACAACGATGAAACGATCGGGAATATCATTGCCGAGGCTATGGGTAAAGTCGGCAAGGAAGGCGTCATCACCGTCGAAGAGGCAAAAGGGTTGGAGACTGAGCTGGAAGTTGTAGAGGGAATGCAGTTTGACAGAGGATATCTCTCCCCTTACTTTGTGACCAATACCGAAAAGATGGAGACTGTTATGGAGGATCCGTTCATCCTGATCCATGACAAGAAAATCAGCAACATGAAGGATCTTCTTCCCATCCTCGAACAGATTGCCAAGATGGGTAAACCCCTTTTGATTATCGCGGAAGATATTGAAGGCGAGGCTCTCGCGACCCTGGTGATCAACAAAATCAGAGGAACCCTGAATGTGGCCGCTGTCAAGGCCCCCGGATTCGGCGACCGGAGAAAACAGATGCTGGAGGATATAGCCGTTCTTACCGGAGGCAAGGTGATTGCCGAAGAGATGGGTTCCAAGCTTGAGAATGCCCAGATTGAAGATATGGGAAGCGCAAAGAGAATTGTTATAGACAAGGATAATACGACAATAATAGACGGCGCCGGCGAGAGGGCCGATCTTGAAGGACGCGTGAAACAGATCAGGGTACAGATAGACGAAACAACCTCTGATTATGATAGGGAAAAACTCCAGGAACGCCTGGCAAAGCTGGTTGGCGGCGTTGCCGTGATCAAGGTGGGTGCGGCCACCGAGACCGAGATGAAGGAGAAAAAGGCGAGAGTTGAAGATGCGCTGAATGCGACGAGAGCGGCTGTCGAAGAGGGTATTATTCCCGGCGGAGGAGTTGCATACATCAGAACCCTCCCGGCACTTGAGAAGATGAAGCTGAAGGGCGATGAGGTGATCGGTCTGAATATCGTCAAGAAGTCAATAGAAGAGCCCCTGAAGATGATAGCTGTCAACGCGGGTTTTGAAGGAGCCATCGTCGTGGAAAAGGTCAAGGGCAAAAAAGACGACTATGGTTTTAATGCGCGCACCGATACATATGAAAATCTTGTTAAGACAGGCGTGATTGATCCTACCAAGGTGACACGATCCGCTCTCCAGAACGCGGCGAGCGTGGCGGGCCTGATGCTTACCACCCAGTGTATGGTTGCCGAGGTGCCGAAAGAGGAATCTGCAATGCCTGCAATGCCTCCGGGAGGCATGGGCGGTATGGGCGGTATGATGTAGCAGTATACCGCTTCGGTAACATGGTATTTACAGGAGGCTCCCTGTTAAACAGGGGGCCTCTTTTTTGTCATACTGGAAAAATTAGATGGTGAGAAGGTCATCGGGAAAATCAACAATGTAATCCGGATCTGCTTTTTCAAGTCTTTCTCTGGGATGCCATCCCCAGGTTGCGGCGACGGTTCTGATGCCCGCGGCTTTTCCCTCCCGTATATCGCCCGCGGTATCTCCCACATAGTAGGTGAGGTCGTTATGAGCCTGCCATTTCTCTACGGCATGGCGTATCTTTTTCCTCTTGCTTAACATAAAATCGGCGCCAAGGATATCGTCGAAGATGCCGTCGTATTCGTACCGTGAGAAGAACGCCTTTATCGGTGGTGATGTGTTTGAAGATATGACAAGCAGGGTGTTGTTTTTCGCAAGTTCTCGAACGACCGGCAGAAGATCGCCGAAGGGAACGATACTGCTGTAGTCCATCTGCGGAGCAACGTTCACGGCGATACTGGTAAACGCCTCCGTGTCTACCCCCTTTTTACGGAGAGCCGCGTAGAAGTTATCATCAAAGAGATCGAGATATTCTTCACGTGTCTTTATAAAGGGGGTGCCTGTCTGCTCAAGACATGTCTTTACAAATTCCTCGTAAAAACTCAGGGAGTCCGCGATAACACCATCAAAGTCGAAAAGAAACAGTTTTGTGCCCATTGTCCAATCTCTCATTACTACCTATACAGTCAGAATGAATCATTACATCACGTTTTTGATCCCTTTGTCGAACGGAGCGGTGATAATCCCTTTCTCTGTTATAATAGCGGTTATGTATCGTTTCGGGGTCACATCAAAGGCGGGGTTATACGCGTTGAACCCCGCCGGCGCGATGGATATGCCGTGAAACTCCAGCACCTCATCCCCGCTTCTCTCTTCAATTGGTATTTCATCGCCTGTTCGCGTGTGGCGGTCTATTGTTGACACGGGAGCCACCACGTAAAACGGAATTTTGTTCTCCCGGGCCAGGACGGCGAGACTGTATGTCCCGATCTTATTGACCACGTCACCGTTGGTCGCAATCCGATCCGCGCCCACCATAACGAGATCGACCATGCCCCGTTTCATAAAGGAGCCGGCCATGCTGTCGGTTATCAGCGTAGCGGGAATTCGTGCCCTCTGCATCTCCCATGCGGTCAGCCTCGCTCCCTGGAGGAGGGGTCTGGTTTCATCCACCAGGACGTGAATGCTTTTTCCCTCTTCATGGGCGGCATGTATCACCCCCAGCGCCGTTCCATATCCTCCTGTTGCGAGCAGACCGGCATTGCAGTGTGTAAGGATGGTGTCCCCATCCTTTATCAGGTGTTTGCCATTGACTCCCATCTGTCGGTTCGCGGACATATCTTGATCATGAATACGCAGGGATTCGTCTTTCAGGGCATTCTTCATCGTAGATGCATTTACATGCGGAACCGACGCGGTTTCCTTCTCGAAACGGGACTTCATCCTCTCTATGGCCCAGAACAGGTTTACAGCGGTCGGTCGTGTTTTCGAGAATTCGTCGCAGATGCTGTAGAAATTATCCGATAAACACTCTCCTGATGAATGCCAGACGCCGAGAGCGATACCCATCGCCGCCGCTATCCCCACGGCGGGGGCTCCCCTGACAGCCATATCATTGATGGCGGCTATGACTTCCTGATGTGTACGGCAGGCAATGTATCGTTCTTCATGGGGAAGGGCTCTCTGGTCGATCAGTACCACGGTGTCCCTGTCCCAGGAGATGGTTTTTATCATGGTGATGAGAGTTTCTTTTTAAGCAGCTTATTAACAATTTCGGGGTTTGCCTTGCCGCGCGTTGCCTTCATTGTCTGTCCAACGAAGAAACCGAACAGTTTATCCTTGCCGCTTCTGTACTGTTCGAGCTGTTTCTGATGTGCTTCCAGCACCTCTTCCACAATCGTTTCCAACTGCGCGGTATCGGTAATCTGAACGAGGCCCTTTTCTTCCACAATTTCACCCGGATGTTTCCCCGATTTCCACATATCGTCGAAGACCTCTTTGGCAATCTTTCCGCTGATCGTTTTATTTTCTATCATATTGATCAGTTCCGCCAATGTCGCGGGGGTTACGGGACTTGCCGCTACTTCACGTTTCTCTTCATTCAAATATGCCAGCAAATCGCCCATAATCCAGTTGCTCGCACTTTTCGGGTTCCCGCAGATACGGGCTGTCTCTTCGAAGTAATCCGCCAGATCACGGCTTGCCGTCAAGACGCCGGCATCGTAGGAAGGAATACCATATTCGTTGATAAAGCGTTCCCTCTTTTCCATGGGAAGTTCGGGAAGGGTGGTTTTTATCTGTTCTTTCCATTCATCGGATATCACGACCGGGGCGAGATCGGGTTCAGGAAAGTATCGGTAATCATGGGCCTCTTCCTTGCCTCTCATTGAATGGGTGGCTCCCTGTGAGACATCCCACAGGCGGGTTTCCTGAACGACACTGCCTCCTCCCTCCAGGATGGCGCGCTGTCTCTGTATCTCATATTCGAGGGCACGCTGCACGTTACGGAACGAGTTCATATTCTTGAGCTCTGCCCTGATTCCAAACTCTTCTCTTCCCTTCGGTCTCAGGGAAATATTGGCGTCACAGCGGAAACTTCCCTCCTCCATATTGCCGTCGCATATTTTAAGGTAGACCAGTATCTCGTGCAGTCTCCTGAGATAGTGAGCCGCTTCCTCCGCGCTTCTCATGTCGGGCTCGCTGACGATCTCGATCAGGGGAACTCCGGCCCTGTTGAGATCGACGTAGCTGAAGGCGCCGAGTTCATCATGTATCGATTTGCCGGCGTCCTCCTCCATGTGTATACGGGTAATGCCGATCGTTTTCTTTGAGCCGTCGATTTCAATATCCACATATCCGTCTTCCGCTATGGGATGGGCAAACTGTGTGATCTGATATCCCTTGGGAAGGTCTGGGTAGAAATAGTTTTTTCGTGCCCATGTGCTTCTCCCGTTTATTCTGCAGTGGGTTGCGACAGCCATTTTCATCGCGTATTCGACGACCTTTTTGTTAAGCACCGGGAGAACGCCGGGCATGCCGATGCATATGGGGCAGGTGTTGCTGTTTGGCGCCTCGCCGAATCGGGTCGAACAGCCGCAGAATATCTTTGTGTTGGTAAGAAGCTGGGCGTGCACTTCAAGCCCTATAATCGGTTCATATTCCATTACAGCCCGGGTCTCTTCCTCTCAAATTTCGAATTTTGTTCATATGCTGATGCTATTTGAAACAGTTTTCCCTCCCCAAAGTGGTTCGCCATAAACTGAACACCCATGGGGAGACCGCCCTTTGTATAACCGCAGGGTACGGATATCCCGGGTATCCCCGCCAGATTTGTTGAGAGGGTGAATATGTCATAAAGATACATCTGGAGAGGATCGTCCATCTTTTCGCCGATCCTGAATGCCGGGGTCGGTGTCGTCGGGGTCAGGATAACGTCACACTGGGTGAACGCGCGGTCGAAGTCGTTTCGTATCAACGCCCGCACCTGCGATGCTTTTTTATAATAGGCATCGTAGTATCCGGAGGAGAGCGAGTATGTGCCTAACATTATTCTTCTCTTTACTTCCGCCCCGAAACCGAGGGAGCGAGTCTTCTTGTACATATCCAGAAGATCTTCTCCGTCGGCTGCCCTGAATCCATATCTGACCCCGTCGTATCGGGCCAGATTCGAGCTTGCCTCCGACGGCGCTATGATATAATACGTCGCCACACAATATTCGGTATGGGGAAGAGATATCTCGAAACAGTGTGCGCCGAGTCCTTCCAGGGTGTTGATGGTTTCATCAACGGCTGCCGTAATCTCGGGATCGATTCCCCCAACAAAATATTCCCTGGGAATGCCTACTTTCCACCCTTTAATATCTTTTGAAATAAATGTTCTGTAATCGGGAACCTCCGCAGGAACGGAAGTAGAGTCATTGCTGTCGTGTCCGGAGATCACATTCATCATGATGGCGCAGTCTTCCACATCCTTGGTGATGGGCCCTATCTGGTCCAGCGAGGATGCGAACGCTACCAGGCCGAAACGCGAGACCCTTCCGTATGTCGGTTTCATTCCCACAACGCCGCACAGTGCTGCGGGCTGCCTGATGGAGCCGCCCGTATCGGTTCCCAGCGAGGCTATACATTCATCGGCGGCGACAGCGGCGGCTGAACCGCCACTGGAACCTCCCGGTATCCGCTCAAGATCCCACGGATTCTTTGTTATCCCGAACTGGGAAGTCTCGGTGGAGGAACCCATGGCGAACTCGTCCATATTTGTCTTTCCGACGAATATCGCGCCGTCTTCCTTCAATTTCCCGACGATCGTCGCATCATAGGGGGGGATAAAGTTTTCAAGCATGCGTGATCCGCAGGTCGTCCTGATGCCTTCCGTGCACATGACGTCCTTGAGGGCTATGGGAACCCCGGTCAGTTCGCCGGCATTTCCCTCCTGTATCCGCCTGTCCGCCTCGCGGGCCTGTTCCATGGCGTACTCTTCCATCACGGTTATATATGAGCGCACCTTTTCTTCTACGGATGTTATCCTCCGGTATACTGATTCCGTAATGCCAACAGAGGTGAGAGTTCCTTCTCTCAGTTTTTTCTGCAGTTCATGAATGGTTAATCTGTGAGATTCCATAGTTTTTCCTGAAAGTGTTGCCGTGGATCAGATACTATTCTATAACTTTGGGCACACCGAAAAAGCCCATGTTTCCGTCCGGAGCACCCGCAAGCGCGCTCTCCGCCCCCATCGATTTTTTCTCTGTATCCTCTCTCGTCACATTATCGAGAGAAATGGCATGTGTCATGGGCTCGATCCCCGTAGTATCTATACCGTTCAATATATCCATATACATCAATATGGTATTGATTTGAGAGGTGAACATTTCCTTTTCTTCTTCGCTGAAGTCGAGTCTGGCAAGGTGAGCCACATATCCGACTTCTCTCTTTGTTATCTTCAATCCATCGTCTCCTGCCCGCCGGTGTGGTCCCTGTTCCGGGAAAAGCCACCTCCAGCAATTACCGGCCGGTTTTCTATCACATAACCATTGAAGTTGCAAATGACACGACTGTCGGCGCCGTATCCAGGGATGTATCTTCAATGTTTTATTTGACATACGCGCCGATTTTCCTATAGTTCTTCTCCCTGAAGGGATGCGATTGTTTTTTATACAGAAGGAATGGCGTGTCTGTAATGGAATATATAACGTACATGTTGTTTTCAGGGATATCAGACGATCGGGGTATTGTTCGCCATCGGTTCAGCAGCAATGGCAGAAAACGGAACCGGGGGGCACTATTCGACAATAGGGGGTCTTTATGCCTGTAATAATTGCCGGCAGCATTGAAGAGATCGCGAAACAGGAGTGGGACACGGTTGCGAGTAAAAATGTGTTCACCAGTTATGGCTGGCTGAAAACCGTGGAAGAGACGCTTATTGAGAAGATTGAACCACTCTATTTCTTTATGACTGATTCGAAAGGAATTGTCGGTGCGTCTGTTTGTTATATCTTCAATAACACTGGCAGTACGGGAAATCTTGATCATTTAATATTCGGAAGATTTATGAAACAGGTGAGAGGGCTGGGCATCTCATTTCTGCCCGCGCTTATCTGCTCACCGTTCTTTAGCTATGGGTTTCATTTTTTAATCCGGGAGGATATTGATTCGGAGGAAAGAATATCCGTAACCGATGAACTCCTGTATGCCATTGAGAAAACCGCAGCAGAAAGACGTCTGCCGCTGGCCTTTGTAAATACCACATCCGATGAGAAAGGGCTGAACCGATTAACGCGGGATCGCGGGTATCACAAGGTTCTGGATATTCCGGTTCATTATCTGGATATTACATGGAAGACGTTCAAGGGGTACAAAGATCACTTACGGCCTGTCAGCAGGAATATGTGGCGGCATTTAAATACTGAAATAAATCGAAACCAAAAGGCGGGAGTTCTCATTCGGCCGGTGGATGATATCGCTGCACATGAAGATCGCCTTTTTGAATTGGTAAATATGAATGCGTATGCGCACAACAAAACGCCGTTTAAATTCACAAAGGCTTTTTTCAGACAACTCAAGGAAAATCTTTCCGATGAGGTGAACATGTATATGGCGGTAAAGAAAGGAGAGGTGATCGGTGTAAGCCTCATTTTTACAAGAAACAGGGTACGCTATCTGCCGATAGTGGGTATTGATCATGAATTGTCCGGAAATGATCTTACCTATTTCAATATTGGCTATTATCGGCCGATAATGGATGCCATATCATCGAGAATAGACAGAATCTGTTTTGGGCGAGGCATGAACGCAGTCAAACAAAAACGGGGATGCGCGGCTCAGAACATCTTTTTTTACTATAAACCGTATAGCATGCGGCAGAAGTTCCTGGTTGCAACATTGTTCCCGGGACTCAGGATGTGGAAGAAGAAGATCCTTCCGGAAAATGCGAGACAAGCACTATCAAAAGAGAGTTGAACGGCAGAGAACGGTGGTGTTTTTGGCGGTGTATATCGGATTACACTGGCCGGGGTGCAAAGAGGGTTACTCCCAGCCCCTGAGCTGGTAGTATTCGGATTTCATTTTCTCAAATTCAGTTTCCGTAATTCCCTTCCCGCTGTCACCGAGTTTTTCGCGAAAAAGTCTTTTCGGCAGGGTATCATCAGCCGCAGTTATGCCCTCGCGCAGGTTGAACTCCCGTGCCTTGTTGGCAATATTTGAAGCGATCTGTTGTAATTGCTGTTTGTCGAGTTTCATGCCCGTCGTTGCATTGATAATCAGCGAGAGCTCATCCCACAGGTACAGGTCCCGGAAAAACCGGCACAGAATCAGGGAATCGAAGATATTGTGCCTGTCCTCGAGGTCGACAACCGCTTCCGCCTTACCCTCAACCTCCTCCGGTGGTATCTTGCCCGAAAGTTCCGGAGAATAAACGGTTGCGCGTAAATTGCACGCGCCCCTGTCTGAAGTGGCATACGCCAGTGCCATTCCCTTCAGGACGCGTGGTTCATAGTCCGACATTTCCAGTCCTTTAACATGCATGGCCATGTCTTCAAGGCCCCACTCTTTGGCGGCATATCGCACCCCTTCGGCAAGGATTGCCCCGACTCCTTCTCTGCGGGATATCGCGTTGAACAGTTCGGCAATACCATCGACATCGCCGTATTCAAGTTTCTCTCCAACTGGTTTTATGTGAGAAGCCTCGATATAGAAAGCGGCAAGGTTACCGGCGGTTACCGTGTCGATACCCAGTCTGTCGCAAACGTCGTTCAGATAAATGACTTCTGTAATATCGTCGATCATGCACTGCCCTCCAAGGGCATTAACCGTGGCAAATTCAGGACCCTCAAACTGTAATCCCGTGTGTCGTCCCTCGGCGACTTCTCCCGCGTTTCCGCAGGCGATAAAACATTTTGGACATGCCACAGCCCTGATTTTACATTGTCTTTTCAGTGCGTCGGTGCTCAGGCCCTCCCACTTGTCATATTTTCCCAGAGACCAGTACTTTGCGGGGAATGCGCCGGCCTTGTTGGTTAAGGCAACCGACATGATAGTCCCCTCTTCACGGTATTTCTCAAGTCGCGGGTTTTCCTTGGCACGGCCCCGTATCTCTTTCCAGAAATTAGTGAGAAGATCCGGATCGGCGATCTCCCTCTTTTGATCTCCGTAAAAAACGATGCCTTTGACTTTCTTTGATCCCATCACGGTTCCGGGCCCGGTCCTGGAGAGTGATCTCCAGTAGTTGTTGGCGATTATTCCGAATTTCACCAGGTTTTCCGCGGCGGGTCCGATAACGACAATCCCGGCCTTCTTGATGCCCATTTCCTCTCGAATGATGTCATCGGCCTCATACGTCTCTTTACCCCAGATATGGGAGGCATCATGAAACACTACTTTTTGATGGGAAACCTCAAGGTAGACGGGATTGCTGGAGATGCCCCTGATGAGAATCGCATCGTACCCGGTCATGCTTAACGGCTCTGCGACCTTCCCCCCGCCATACGCCTCACCATATATGCCGGTTAAAGGTGACTTGGTGTATACCGCGTGTCTGGATGAACCGAAGACTTTCGTATCCGTAACCGGACCTGTCGGGAAAATAATGACATTGTCTTCCGACAGGGGATCGATGCCGGCCTGTGTATTTTTCAACAGGAGGTACGATGCCAGTCCTTTTCCGCCCAGAAATGTTTGATAGACTTCATCGTCGATATGTTCTTCTTCAAACGATCTGTCAGTAAGATTGATGTGTAGAACTTTATTATAAAAACCGTTCATTCTTCATTTTCCCCGACATGGTTTTGTGTGGTTTGAGTGCAGCCGCAACAAGGCTGCGCGCCATTAATACAACTTCACAAAGACAAATGTCAAATTTTTATTAAGGTCCGCTTTTCGCCGATCTTCGGCATCACGCTCATTTCTTCTCACTCATCGGGTGATCTTCGGGGAGCGTTCCGACGATCCGGGTGCTGTTCACACACTTGTAGTCACGAAAAGGGGCTGCGGGGATTGCCGGCCTGTTTCATGGTGTCCGGCATGCGGGAACAGGCAGGCGCGCGGCAGGCTTCAAAATCCGGGGGGGGGGTGGGACAGGCATGTGCCCTGAAAACCGGAGATTTTCTCAGAGTATTGAGGGAAGATGGAAAGCAAATAATGAATCAGTTCTTTTCTCCGGCGATGATCGCCTTTACCCGTTCGAGCTCTTCCGGCGTATCCACTTCAACGGAGTCGTGAGGAGTTTCGATAACCTTTACCCTGTAGCCGTTTTCCAGTGCCCGGAGTTGTTCGAGTGCCTCTGTCCTCTCCAGCACACCGGTCTCCAGGGAGGCGAAGGTACGCAGAAACGACCGCCGGTATCCGTAGATGCCGTGGTGTTTATAATACGATACCGGTTCCTTGCCGTCGCGGTCGTAGGGAACCGTGGAGCGCGAGAAGTAGAGGGCGTAATGGTCCCTGTCGAAGACAACCTTGACGGCGTTCGGATGGTGAATCTCCTCTTCGCGTCGTATCTTGTATATCAGGGTTGAAAATTCCAGTGATGGATCGTCGATAAGGGGCCGGGCGACCTCTTCTATCTGGACGGGCTCAAAAAGGGGCTGATCTCCCTGGATGTTCACCACAATATCGGAGTCATCCAGGTCCAGAATTTCCGCTACCTCCGCGATCCTGTCTGTCCCGGATCGGTGATTCTCGGATGTCATGACGGCCTCTCCCCCGAATCCCCGTACCCTTTCGAATATATCCCTGCTGTCGGTGGCGACGGTGACAGAGGACACCATATCAATCCCGGCCGCCTTTTCATACACATGCTGTATCATCGGTTTCCCGCATATGTCCGCCAGCGGTTTCCCCTCGAACCGCGATGACTGATATCTCGCGGGTATGATGCATATTACGTTCGGCATGATTGTTTCAGCGCGGCACTCTTACAGTTCTTTCGCCGCCTCCTGTATCGCTTCTATCGTCTTGTTCATCGTCTCTTCAGCCATCTTCACGGGTATTATCATGAATAATGTCCTGCTCATAATGGCCTCGGAATGAGGAATATCTTCCACCCGGTATTCAACATTTCCCTTGTAGAGGGGATTCGTGAAGGGGAATTGTTTTGAGTTGGCGGTTGCCCGCGCGATGAGGTGTTCCCATCTCGGAGCGTAATGCCACGTGTTTTCTTTATAGTATATCGTTCCGACACCCTTGTCCGAGAGGAGTTTCTGGAAGCGTCTCGTCGTTTCTTCGTCCGGGAGGTTGAACCCAAGGAATGTGGCGGTGTCGCCTTCGGGATCAAACAGTTTTCTGAAGCCGATTCCGCTGACCTCGCCAAGGGCGTTCTTGATCGCCGCCTTGTTCTTGCGTTGCTCGGCAATGATATAGTCCAGTTTCCTGAGCTGTGCCAGCCCCACGGCTCCCTGAAATTCATTCATCCGGAAGTTGAATCCGAGAAAAGATCTCCCCTCGTCTCCCCTTCCTACGGCGGGGTTATGATCATGACCGTGGTCATGATACCAGTCCGACCTGTTATAGAGATCCGCGCTGTTCGTAATGACCATGCCCCCCTCGCCGGTGGTCATGGTTTTGTAGTAGTCGAAGCTCAAGATTCCCATGTCCCCGAATGTTCCCAGTTTTTTCCCGTGGTAGCTTCCGCCGCTGGCCTGCGCGTTGTCCTCGAGGACGAGGAGGTTGTGCTTTCTGGCGACCTCGATGATTGTGTCGATTCGTGCGGCTGCTCCGCACATATGCACCGGGATCACGCATTTCGTATACGGTGTTATCTTCGATTCGATATCGTCGGGGTCAAGGTTCAGCGAATCGTCTATATCCCCCATTACCGGGATTGCTCCCACCTCCAGTATCGCCTCATAGGTGGCGATAAAGTCAAACGCGGGGGCGATGACTTCGTCTCCCGGTCCTACATCCATTGCCGTCAATGCGACCTTCAATGCCGCCGAACCGGATGTTACTCCCAGCGTATACCCAATACCCAGGTAGTCGGCGAATGCCTTTTCAAATTCCCTGACCTTGAAGACACCCTTTCGCTCTTCATCGAATCCATATCGCATGAAGACTCCCGTCTCCAGTATATCCATGACTTCCTTTGCTTCTTCTTTTCCGATCAGTTCAGATCCTGCCATTTTGTTGCCTCCGGCTGTGTGTTTTGGTTGTGCTGTATTTTTTAGCGTTTCGCTTTGCCTCTCAGATTCCTCGAATCAGCGTACTCCTTTTAGTACGAATCATTGTATATCTCTATCGCGTCTTCTTCCGTCAACCTGCGCGGGTTGTTTGCGAGCGGTCTTGCCACGGTCATGGCGGCCTTTGCCAGTGTTGGAAAATCTTTTTCCTCTATATCGAGTGTCTCCAGGCTGTCATATATGCCGCAGTCGTCGATCAGATTCTCTACCGCATTGATGGAAAGTCCGGCGGCGTCGTTGAGAGAGAGATCATCCGTGGGCTCGCCCATTACCTCGGCAATCACGGCAAATTTTTCCAGCGCCCCGGGGAGATTGAAATTCATAACCGCCGGAAGCAGGAGTGTGTTCGCCAGGCCATGCGGGATTCCGTACATCCCTCCAAGCGGGTAGGAGAGAGAATGCACGGCGGTAACGCCGGCGTTTGCCAGCCCCAGCCCGGCATACATGCTTCCCAGGAGCATCTGCCCCCGTGCCTCCAGATCGGATCCGTTGTGGACAGAAGTACGGAGATTCGATGAGATAAGACTGATTGCTTCCAGTGAGACCATCTCGCTCATCGGACTTGCTATAATCGAGGTATATGACTCTATCGCGTGGCACAGGGCGTCGATACCGGTAGTCGCGGTAACGTCCGGTGGGATGGTGGTCGTCAGTTCCGGATCGAGAAGGGCAATGTCGGGATACAGGAACGGGCTGTTCATTCCCTCTTTCTTGTTTAGCTCCTTTCGGATGAAAACGGAAGTAAAGGTTACTTCACTCCCGGTTCCGGCAGTTGTCGGCACCATAATTGTCGGGAGACCCGGGCCCGGGACCATGTTCAATCCGAGATAATCTTTGGCCTTTCCTTTATTCGCCGCTATTGCCGCTACAGCTTTTGCGACATCCATTGTGCTCCCACCGCCGATTCCGACCACGATATCGCACTTTTTATCCAGGGCAGCTTCGGCCCCTTCGTCGGCCAGTTCCAGGGGAGGTTCTCCCTCTACCCTGTCAAAGATGATAGCTGCCATACCTTCTTTTTCAAAATAGCCGGAGATCTTCTCCCCGAATCCAGCAATCGAAAGATTTTTGTCGAGAACGATCAACGGTGTCTTACCGCCGAGCTCTCGTATATGTTCGGCCAGTTGTTCAAATGTTCCGTTGCCGAAGACTATCTTTTTCGCTCCTGTAAAAGAAAATATGTTATTCATACCACGTCCCTCCATGTCATGTCTCTTTATAGTTCTCTGAGTTAGTTGTTGATTATCGTTTCCGGTTTTATTCCCATTCTATTGTGCTCGGTGGTTTCGAACTGATATCGTATACGACTCGATTCACGCCCTTTACTTCGTTGATGATCCGTGAGGACATAATCCCCAGTACATCGTAGGGAATCCTGGCCCAATCCGCCGTCATTGCGTCCATGCTTGTTACGGCCCTCACCGCCACTACGTTGGCGTAGGTGCGTTCATCTCCCATGACCCCAACGCTCTTAACCGGTAGCAAGACCGCGAAAAACTGCCATATTTTCCTGTTTTTGTCGTAGCGTTCTATCTCCTGCCGTACGATCAGATCCGCTTCCCGCAGTATCTTCAGGTCATCTCGTGTTACTTCTCCTACTATCCGGACCGCCAGTCCGGGGCCGGGGAAGGGCTGACGGACAAGAAGTTTTGAGGGCAGGCCCAGCTCTTTTCCGAGAAGGCGTACTTCATCCTTGAAAAGTTCTTTCAGTGGTTCGAGCAGTTCGAAGTCGAGATCTTCCGGCAATCCTCCTACATTATGGTGGCTCTTTATGGTGGAGGAGGGGCCTCCGAATGCCGAGCGGCTTTCTATAATGTCCGGATACAGCGTGCCCTGGGCCAGAAATTGTGCCCCCTGTACATCGGATGCTGCCTTGTAGAATACGTCGATGAAGGTTTTTCCGATAATCTTGCGTTTCGCTTCGGGATCGATGATGCCTTTGAGTTCGTCGAGAAACAGATCGGCTGCGTCCACGATTCGAAAATTGATGGGATAGTCGTGGGTAAACATGCGGCGTATTTCCTCGACTTCTCGTTTCCTGAGGAGACCGTTATCCACGAAGATCGCTTTCATCTGATCGCCAATGGCCCGGTGTATCAATGCCGCCGTAACCGAAGAATCCACGCCGCCCGAGAGGCCGCATATGACATTGTGATCTCTCACGGTGGTCCTGATCGCTTCTACCGATTCGTCTATGAATTTTCCCATTGTCCATTCGCCGCTGCATGCGGCGACGGTGAACAGGAAGTTTCTTATAATGTCTGTGCCTCTCGGGGTGTGGACAACCTCAGGATGGAACTGTATCCCGTACATTGAGTCGGAGGCCATCGCCGCTATCGGGCATGAAGGGGTACCCGCCACTGTACGGAACCCCTCGGGGAGGGCTGTTACATGGTCTCCATGGCTCATCCATACATCGAGACCCGAAGGCATATCTTTAAAAATCCCGGCAGGTTCTTCCACCTCTATCCGCGCCGGTCCGTATTCTCCTTCGGTTCCCTTTTCTACGGTTCCGCCCATTATTTCAGCGATCAATTGCATCCCATAGCATATGCCCAGAACGGGGATTCCCATTTTCAGGAGTCGACGGTCCATCCTGGGGTGGCCCGATTCGAAAACGGATGAAGGTCCGCCGGAGAGGACGATCGCGGCCGGTTTGAGTTTCGATAGTTCGTCCTCGGTGATGTCGTGTCTCACTATCTCACAGTAGACTCCCATCTCACGTATGCGTCTCGCAATAAGCTGCGCGTACTGTGATCCGAAGTCAAGAACAACAACAATTTCTTTCATATCATATCCCGTTTCAGGTTGTGTTTGTTTCGTGTTATGGCGTTATCGTTCCCTCGTAGATGAAATCGACCGCTCCCTTGAGCCATACCTCCTCAAGGGAATCGCCATTGACTTTGAAATCGATGATAAGCGTTCCGCCCGGCATCTCAACCTGAATCGGAGGGTCCCCCGCGTTTTTAAACCGGCTGCTGATGATGGCCGATGCGGCAGCTCCTGTCCCGCACGCGAGAGTCTCTTCCTCGACCCCTCTTTCATACGTCCGCACGCGTATATGCGAGGAAGAGAGAATCTCCACGAAATCAACATTGGTTCCCGCGGGTTCGAATGCCGGATGAAATCGGACCGCACGTCCCGTTTCCATTATTTCATCCGCCGGTATTTGGGCAACGCTGTCTCTGAACAGTATGGTGTGCGGTACCCCTGAATTTATGAAATAGAAGGGAATCCGAATGCCTTTTACGTCCAGAACGTTCTCGTCTTCCGGGGAAGAAGGGTCTGTCAACTGGATAGCGACAATTGTATCGTCCACCACAGCACCGACCATTCCCGCCATTGTTTCCATCACCATCCGGGGTTTGGCAAAACCGTTTCTTGCGGCAAATGCGGCTGCGCATCGTGCGCCGTTGCCGCACATCTCCGCTTCACTTCCGTCAGACTGGAATATTCTCAGTCTGAAATCACCGGCCGCGCCCGGCTCGATTATGAGAAGACCGTCGGCACCGACGGAGGTGCGGCGTTTACACCACACAGATGCATGTTCACTCCAGTTTGTGGAAATACCTTCGGAGCGGTTGTCGATAACAATAAAATCATTTCCGTGACCGGACATTTTAGAAAAAACGACAGGCCTGTTTTCATTGTCAGCCAAATTGGATGTACCCCCTTGAAATTTTGTAGTATGACAGAATTAGCTTCAGATTAACAGTTCTTTTTTATCACGGTGACAGTATTTCTGAAAACTGAACGTCTACCCCTTCTCCGGGTAGAACACCCACCCAATTCAACCGTGAATCTTTTTTACTTGTGAACATATATATGTGTCCTGGATATTTCAAGAATTGTGCCATTTTGAACAGAAATTCATCAACCGATTGTGCGGATCGATTATTCCGCAGGGATGCAGATGAACAAGAGGGTATATTTTCTATTGTCCGGAGTGTCATCACATGAAACGGAATGCGTTTCGCACATAACCGTAGTTATTAGATGCAATCCTACGAAAATGTAGATTAAACTACAATCAACAGTATTCGCACTATATAGGTTTTCGCTATTGATTACGAGCAGATAGCGCTAAGGAATCCTCCTGATGCGATTGGCATTATAATTGCTCTTGTAAAACCGCGAATAACTGTGCCTGAGAACGGACCGATTTGAATAGTATAACGAGAGGGATAGCGGTGTATAATTGATCATTGGGGCTATGGTCGACAAATG
>Ga0272443_10001178_pt1 | contig 40432 bp, 34 predicted proteins | sample SSMAcet12_FD_193581 | JGI IMG/M metagenome (GOLD analysis project Ga0272443, IMG submission 193581) | Marine sediment archaeal communities from Little Sippewissett salt marsh, Falmouth, MA, United States - SSM-Acet-12 | ecosystem: Environmental > Aquatic > Marine > Wetlands > Sediment ...
CGTGCTGACGACAGTGATGGCTTTTCCGTACGATGGCTGGCCGGCTGTCCGCGCGCTGCTGCGCAGCGCGTTGTTCGTTCGCCACGGCCGGCCGGAGGACGTGGTCGCACTGCTCGTGGCGCTCGCGCACACCGCCCGGCGGGACGGACTGCTGGCGCTCGAGCGGCCGGTTGCGGCGCTGAAGGAACAGTGGCTTAAGAGGCCGATGCGGATGGCGATCGACGGTACGGAGCCGGCCGTCATCGCCAAGCTGGTGCGAGCCGAACTGGAAGCGGTCGATCTTCGGCACACGTACGGCGTGCGGATGATGGAGTCCGCCGCTCGTGCGGCCCCGGTCTTTGGCATGATGGGAACGCTCATCGGGCTGGTCCTCATGCTCGGTCGCATGAGCGATCCGGCCATGATCGGGCCGGGGATGGCCGTCGCCTTGCTGACGACGTTTTACGGCCTCGTGCTGGCGCACGTGGTCTGTCTGCCGATAGCCCGGCGTCTCGCGCACCGCAGCAGCGAGGAACTCCTGTTGCGGACGATTGCGCTGGAGGGTGTGCTGGCCATCCAGGCCGGCGACAACCCGCGCCTCGTCGAGCAGAAACTGCGGGTTTTCCTGCCGGCCGGTGCGTGGACCGACGATGCGGCCGACGCTTTGCTGGCCGGGGCGACGCAGAAGGATCCGGCCCGAGGTGGCGAGGGTGAACCGGGCGCCGGCCAACAGCAGGTGCCGGCTGTCACGGCCGAGGCGTTGAAGAGGTTGCTGGCCCAGGACCGGCCGACCGGTGCCCAGACGTCCCGGCAACGAATGGTCGCCCGGCCGCCGGTCTCCGCAGGGCCGCCCGCGAGCCGACAGCCGACATGACGCGAGGCGACAGCAACGATGGCCGACTTCGATGAACGGACAGAGCAACCCTCGCCGACGGTTCGACCGAAAGCATCCGGCGACGGTTCGCGGGCGGGGCCGCGATCCGAGTCGCTGTTCTGGAAGCGGCGGTTGAAGGCGGGCGAGCATGGCGCGGGCTGGTCCCTGCCGTACGGCGACCTGATGTCGCTGCTGCTGGCCGTCTTCGTCATGATCGCCGCGATGAGCGAGCTGAAAGGCGGTTCGGCCTACCGGAAGGTGGCAGGCGGCGTGCAGCGAGCTTTCGGGTTTACCGTCGTCGCAGACGGCCCGCAGCACGATCCGTTGCCGGAAGAGCTCGTGCCACGGACCTTGCAGGAGCGTATGGAACGGATCGATCGCCAAGGCGGGTTGGCCGTCCGGCTCAGCGACGGCACGGATCGCCCGCTCGCCCCGTGCCGGATGCGGACCGGGCCCGGATGGATCGCGTTCCGCATTCCGTTGCGGGCGTGTTTCGGGCAACGGGATGCGTCGCTCGAACCGCCGGCCGACCGGTTCCTGTCCGTGCTGGCCGGCCATCTGATGGAGGATGGATCGCTCCTGGAGGTTCGCCTGCGGGCCGGGGGTCAATCTTTACCGTCGGAGGCGGCCTGGCGGGACCTGCGCGACCTGGCCTACGAACGGGGCCGTGCGTTGATCGCGGCGCTGATCGGAGGCGGTGTTGATCCAGAGCGGATCGACCTGGTCGTGTCGGGCCGTCCGCAGCAGGAGGGGCATGATGCCGCAGCGTCGGGTGAGGTGACCTGGAACGATTGCGTGGAGATCGTCGTACGGATCGAACCCACAGCCGTGGAGAACGGAACTTTCGCCGACGGGGAACAAGACGATCATGGCAGATGAAGCGAACGAAGCAACGACGGATGAACAGGTCGAAGGCGCGCCGCGCGCGGACCGCAAGCGTTTCAAGGCCGTCGGTATCATCCTGGGGATCATGGCCCTCGAGGCGCTGGCGATTATTGTGCTGGTCAAGATTTACGTGGTCCCCTCGCCGCAGCTCGTGCAGGCGGGGCAGGTAGGCGGGCTGGATGTCAATGCCGGCCAGAGTGCTCCGCGGCTGACGGAAATCGAGGTCGCTCACATTCGCGCGCTGAACGAGAAGTCGCCGCGTATCGTGATTTATGACCTGAACGTGTACGCTGTCGTTTCCGAGAAGGACCAGCAGGCGTTCCAGGAGATTGTCGAGCGGCGCAAGCAGACGGTGCGCGATCGTTTTGTCACTATCATCCGCGGTGCGGACCCCGGTTATTTCCATGAGACGGATTTGACCACCCTCCGCGCGCAGTTCAAGGAGGCCCTGTCGACCATCACCGGGGACGAGGTCACGGTGCTCGAGGTGCTCGTGCCTTCGATCATCCCCTACACCGAGGGCTGAGAATTCCCGGTTTGGCCGGAGTCGACGAGAGGTACAGGAGGTAGCGCAGTCATGGCCGGCGATGAGCAGGACGCGCGGACAAACGACGACGTTGAAGCGGCCGACGGGCTGGCCAACACGGACGCGGAAGGTTCAGCCGATTCGGCCGGGCGGCCTGGTCCCGGGCAAGACCAGCCGGACGGGGGAACCGGTTCGGATGCCGACGCGAAAGCCGGCGCGAATGTCGAGCCGGACGACCGCTCTTTCGATGACATCGCCGCGGCGATGGCCGAGGCCATCGAGAATGAAGCGGACAGCGGCATCCCTTCGCCCGACAGCGGGTCGCTCGAGGTGCCGGAGCTGGACGTGACGGCCTTGGCCGGCAGCCGGGCGAGCGGGCAGAGCATCGATCTGCTTCGTGACGTCGAATTGAACGTCAAGATCGAGCTGGGGCGCAGCCGGATGACGGTCGAAGAGGTGCTGCGCCTCGGCGAAGGGGCCGTGGTCGAGCTCGACAAGCTGGCCGGCGACCCCGTGGACGTGTTCGTCAACGATCGGCTTATCGCGCGGGGCGAGGTACTCGTTCTCAACGACAATTTCTGCGTACGGGTCAACGAGATCGTCGGGCAGGAGACCCAGGAAGCTCCCGCGTAGCGGGATGAGCGGTCGGCCGAAACAAAAAGGTGCAGGATGCGAACGTGGACCAGGAAGGTCAATCGGGTCGGCCGTCCGTGCCGACGCATGTCACTGATCGCGCTTGTGATCATCAGTCAATCTTCCGTCGCCGGGCGCGTGCGGGCGGAATCTCCGCGAATTGCGGGGAACGTCCACCTGCCGGCGGGCGAGGCCCTCGACCGGCACGGCGACGCCGGTGTGCTCGGGCGCGGTGCGGAAACGGGCGAGCGGACCGTCGCTGACGGTCCGGCACGGTCCCTGGTTCGTTCCCCCGAGGTGCTGCCCGGTCCGGATGTGCTGGGGCCGGGCCGGAGCGAGGGCGCGCCGGTCGACCAACCGGACGGGGAGAGGACTCAGGTTGCCGTGGAGACGCCACCTGCCGGAGACCGTGCCGAGGCGGATTCCGGTCTCATCCTTCACCGTGCGCCGCCGCCCGGCACGTCGGCCCCCAACGGGGTCGTCGGGCAGGGCGGGCGTTTGCGGGAGAGCGGGGGGCCGTCATGGCGCCACATGGCGCCTTTGCTGCTGGTTCTTGGCTTGATCGGCCTGATCGCCTACGTGATCCGGCGCTGCACGCCCGTGCGGCGCATGCTGACCGGCGCGGGTGTCGTCGATGTCGTGGCGCGCACGCCGATTTCGACCAAGCAGTCGCTTGTGCTGGTCAGGATGGGCCAGCGCCTCGTGCTGGTAGGCGTGTGCCCGGACCGTCTCAGTGCACTGGCCGAGGTGGACGACCCTGACGAGGTGGCAGCCGTTCTGGGCCAGGCCGCCGGCCGCCAGGCCGGTTCGATCCGCCAGCAGTTCGCCGAGGCGTTCGGCGAGCAGGTCGGCGCCTATGCCGACGGGCCCGAGGAGGAAGCCGCCCCGCCCGGCGGGCATGTGCGCTGCCTGCTCGAAAAAGTGCGTGCCCTTGCCCAGGGGCGCAGCGTGGCGTGACAATCCGCGGCGCCGGCGATGCACGTTGCCGCTAGCGCCACGTAGAACAATCGGGACGTCGCGACGGAGTTGCGCGGCATGTACGAGCATGGAGGCTCACCCCTGCGGACCGTGGTCTGGGCGGTCCTCGTCCTGACGCCCACCGTCTGCGCGCAGTCGGACCCCACCTCCGCGGCCGTCGACGGAGAAGTCGCCGTCGACAATTCGCACCTCGCTCTGCCCGCCCTCGACAACGTCCTGCCCACCGCCCAGACGCGTGAAGAGGTCAACGCGACACTCAAGATTTTTGTCATCCTGACGGTGCTGACGCTGGCCCCGTCGATCGTCATCATGACGACGAGTTTCACGCGAATCCTCATCGTGCTCGGCCTGTTACGACAGGCGCTGGGTACTCAGCAGCTTCCGCCCAGCCAGATTCTCATCGGCCTGTCGCTGTTCCTCAGCTTCCTCATCATGGGGCCGACCTACGAAAAGATATACGCCGAGGCGGTCGCCCCCTGGCTCGACAACGCGCCGGACATGACGCAGGAGCGCGCGTGGCGGATCGCCGAGGGGCACATGCGCAATTTCATGTTCGACCAGATCGAACGCGTCCGCAACGAGGAGGACATCTATCTGCTGCTCGAATACCAGCAGAAACGCAGCATCGCCACGGACGAACCGATCCGGCGCGAGGACGTGGCGACGAGCGTACTCGTTCCGGCCTTCGTGCTCAGCGAGTTGAAGACGGCCTTCGTGATGGGTTTCCGGATCTATCTGCCGTTCCTCGTGATCGACATGGTGATCGCGACGGTGCTGATCTCGATGGGGATGCTCATGCTGCCGCCCGTGCTGATCTCGCTGCCGTTCAAGCTTCTGCTGTTCGTGCTGGCCGACGGTTGGCATCTCGTGGTGGCGTCGCTGCTGACGGGCTTCGCGAGTTAGCGTGCGGCCGGTCCGCGCGCCGACGGGAAGGAGACGGCCGTGAACGTCAATGAGACATTGGACATGGGGCGCGAGGCACTGCTCATGGTGCTGCTGGTCGGCGGGCCGGTCATGGGCATCGGTCTGCTCGTGGGACTCGTCATCGCGCTGTTCCAGTCGATGACCCAGCTCCAGGAGCAGACGCTCAGCTTCGTCCCCAAGATCATCGCCATGATCGGGCTGGCCATCGTGCTCGTGCCGTGGTTGGCCGGCCGACTGCTCGAATATGCACGTGTCCTGTTCGGCGAGACGCCGTTCTAGCGGGACGGCCCGCCGCGTTTTGCGGAGCGGCCGCTACAGAGTTGCGACAGGGGTTGTTCGCGAAGGGTTTCTGGAATATGCCGTTCGGCTGGATGCACATTTACGGAGAGCTGCCGGCCTATCTGCTCGTGGTCGCACGCGTGGCGGGCATCGCCGTGGCTGCGCCTTTTTTCAGCGGCACGGTCATTCCTGTTCGCATCAAGGCGCTGCTCGTGGCCGCCTTGGCTGCCGCCGTCTTCCCGTTGGTTACCGCGCAGGCGACCGTCGCGCTGCCGGCCGACCTGGCCGCGGCAGCCGGTGGTCTGGCCGGCGAACTGGCCCTCGGCTGGCTCATCGGCTTTTCCGTCGCGGCCATCTTTATGGCCGTCCAGCTCGGCATTCAGATGGCCAGCCAGCAGGCGGGCATGGCGCTCGGCGAAATCTTCAACCCGATGCTCGATTCGAGCATGCCCATCGCCTCCGAACTCTACTTCTACGTGTCGATGCTGATCTTCCTGGGCGTCCACGGCCATCACGCCCTCGTTCGCGCGTTGCTGGACAGTTTCGAGACGATCCCCTTGATGGGCTTCGGATTGTCCGAGCAGGCGATCGGATTGACGGTCAACATCCTGGCCGTCTCGTTCGGCCTGGCCGTCCGCGTGGGCGGGCCCATCGCTCTGGCCCTGCTGCTGGCCTTCATGACGCTCGGCTTCGTCTCGCGCACGATGCCGCAGTTAAACATTCTGGCCGTCGGCTTTCCCATCAAGATCCTTATCGCGCTGGTCATGATGGCCGTGACCGTAATGTCGTTGGAATCGGTTGTACTCGATTCGATCGCCCGAGTGCTGGACGGCGTGCGAACGCTGCTCGGGCTGCCGTTGCTGTGATCGTCCGACCCGAAAGGGGAGCGTCGCTGGATGGCGGATACCGCACAAGACAGGACAGAACCGGCAACCCCGCGCCGCCGCGAGGAAGCCCGCAAACGCGGCCAGGTCCCCAAGAGCACGGACCTGACTGCGGCCATCGTCCTGCTCGGCACGGTGATCCTGTTGAACGTCATGCAGGAGGCGGTCCTCGAGCGGTTTCAGGCCGTCATCGCCTACTGCCTCGGCGCGCCCGGCCCCGAAGCGGGCGACCCGCAACGGATGCTCCCGTCCCTGCTCTATGCCGGACGCGTTAGCGCGGGGATTCTGCTGCCTGTGCTGATTACGGTGACGCTGCTCGCGCTCGTCGCGTCGCTCGGCCAGGTGGGACTGCTGTTCACCGTTCGGCCGATCACGCCCTCGCTCGACAAGCTCAACCCGATCAGCGGTGCCAAGCGGCTTTTCAGCGCCCGTTCGCTCGTTCAGCTTCTTATGGGTCTGGCCAAGATACTGGTGTTGTCGGCCGTCGCGTACGGAACGCTCAAGGGACGCCTGCCGCGCCTGGCCTCGGCCAGTCTTCTGCCTTTCGAGGCGATGGCCGAGATCACCTTCGACTTTTTGTTCACGCTCGGCATCCGGCTGACGACATGCCTGTTGCTGCTGGCGATCATCGACTGGATCTACCAGCGGATGAAGCACGAAAAAGACCTTCGCATGACCAAGCAGGAGGTTCGCGAGGAGCTCAAGCGGATGGACGGGGACCCGCAGTTGAAACGGCGCCGCCGCGAGATCCAGATGCAGCTCGCGCTCCAGCGGGTTCGGTCGGCCGTGCCCAAGGCCGACGTCGTGGTCACGAACCCCACCTCGGTGGCGGTGGCGATCCGGTACGACTCGGCCACGATGAACGCCCCGAGGGTCGTCGCCAAGGGGGCCGATTTGCTCGCGCGGCGCATCCGCGAGCTGGCGATCCTCCACGGCGTGCCGATCGTCGAAAGGCCGCCGCTGGCAAGGACGCTCTTCCGTACGGTCGAGGTCGGCCAGGAAATCCCGGCGGACCTGTACAGGGCGGTCGCCGAGGTGCTGGCCTACGTCTACGAGCTGGCTGGCCGCGGGTACCGCCGGCGACCGCTGGCCGACTACGCGATGAATTGACCCGGACGGGGGCGGTGCGCGAACCGCCCCGGAGGTGAGTCGACGCAATGGCGATGGTTGCTTCTCTACTGAACACGCGCCCGCTCCAGTGGCTGGAGCGCAATCGCAGCATGTTGCTGCCGCTCAGCGCGACATTGCTGATTTTCGTAATGCTTCGGCCGCTGCCGACCTGGCTGCTCGACATCCTGTTGGCCGGCAACATCACGCTGGCGGCGATCATCCTGCTGACCGTCATGTACGTGCGCCGGCCGCTCGAATTCTCGGCCTTTCCCTCGTTGTTGCTGGCCATGACGATGGTCCGGCTCGTGCTGAACACGGCCACGACGCGCCTCATTCTCACCAACGCCCGGGACGGTACGGCGGCGGCCGGTCAGGTCATCGAGGTCTTCGGTAATTTCGTCGCGGCCGGTTCGCTGGCCGTCGGTGTCATCATTTTCATCATCCTGACCGTCATCCAGTTCGTCGTCATCACCAAGGGGGCGACGCGGATCGCCGAGGTGGCCGCCCGCTTCACACTCGACGGCATGCCGGGCAAGCAGATGGCCATCGATGCGGACCTCAACGCCGGGCTCATCGACGAGCACGAGGCCCGCCGCCGGCGCAACGAGATTACGGCCGAGGCCGACTTCTACGGCGCGATGGACGGTGCTTCCAAGTTCGTCCGCGGCGACGCCATCGCCGGCCTGATCATCACGCTCGTCAACATCCTCGGCGGGATCTACGTCGGCATGGTCGAGAACGGGATGGCCCTGACCGACTGCCTGACCGTCTTTACCCGCCTGACGATCGGCGACGGTCTCGTCGCGGCGATACCGGCCTTCATCGTCTCGATCGCGGCCGGCATGCTCGTCACGCGCAGCAGCGCCCAGTCCAATCTTGGCGAGGACCTGCTTGAACAGCTCACGGCCAAGCCGGTCGCCCTCGTCCTGGCGGCCGTCTTCCTGGGTTTCCTCTCGCTGACGCCGCTGCCGAAAGTCCCGCTGATCATCCTGGCCTTCGGGTGCGGAGGGGTCGCCCTGTTTCTGAGCAGTACGCGGGCCACGGTCGCTTCCGAGGCGGCCGCCAAGGCCCGCCAGGAGGCCCGTAAAACCGAAACCGTCGACAACCTGCTGCCGGTCGACCCGATGGAGCTGGAGATCGGCTACGGGCTCATCCGGCTCGTGGACCGCAAGGAGGGCGGCGACCTGCTCGACCGCATCACGAACATTCGGAGGCAGTCCGCCACCGAGTTGGGTATCGTCGTGCCGCCGATCCGGGTGCGCGACCACCTCCAGCTCGAGCCGAACCAGTACGTCATCAAGATCCGCGGCGTCGAGGTCGCCCGCGGCGAGTGTCTGCCCGGCCACCTGTTGGCCATCGACAACGGGATGGTCACCCACCCCGTCGCCGGCATCGAGACGATCGAGCCGGCCTTCGGCCTGCCCGCCCTGTGGATTCACGAGCAGCTCAAGGCCGACGCCGAGCAGCACCATTACACCGTCGTGCCCGCATCGAGCGTTCTGGCGACCCATCTGACCGAGGTCATTCGGCGCCACGCCGACGAACTGCTCACGCGCGAGCACACGCACCGGCTTCTCGACGCGCTTCGCCAGAAGTCGCCCAAGGCCGTCGATGACGTCGTTCCCGAGATCGTCAAGGTCGGCGAGCTTCAGCGCGTTCTCCAGAATCTGCTGCGCGAGCGCGTACCGATCCGCGACCTCGAAACGATCCTGGAAACGCTGGCCGACTGGGCACCGCGCACCCGTGACGCCGACATCTTGACCGAATATGTCCGCAACGCGCTGGCCAGAACGATCTGTCAGATGTATAAAGACAGTCGCAACGTCGTGCGCGTGGTCACGCTCGATCCGAGCGTCGAGGATCTGATCAACGCGCACCTGGAGCGCAGCGAGCACGGGGCCCTGCTCACTCTCCCGCCGGAGACGCAGAACCGCCTCGTGGCCGCGATGCGCGACCGACTTGAACAGGTTCTCCCGGGCGCGGGGGGGCAGACGGTGGTTGTGCTCGTCTCACCGCAGATCCGTACGTGGGTGCGGCGGTTGATCGAGCCGGCGCTCCCGCACGTTCCCGTGTTGGCTTACAACGAGATTGTCCGGGGCATCGAAGTCCAGTCGCTTGGTTTCGTGGTGCTTGCGAATGAACCTCAAAACGTACCAGGGTAGTTCGATGGCCGACGCCCTCGAGAAGGTCCGCCGGGACCTCGGCAGGGACGCGATCATTCTTCACACGCGCTCGCTGCAACGCGGCGGCATTCTCGGCGTCGGTGCGCGGACCGTCGTCGAGATCACCGCCAGCCGGGATCCCCGCGCCTTGAATGTCTCCGAGCGACGGGTGCTGGCCGGCGCCGGCGGGGGTGCGACAGGCACTTCGGAGCGTTTCGTCTCTTCGTCACGTACGGAGCCGTCGGGCCGGGCCGATAGCAGGGAGTCGGGGGTGCGATCGTCATTGCGCGACGCAACGCCCCCCTCGACGCACCGGCCGCCTCCCGGTGCCGAGGCCGCGTTCCGCCGGCAGTTTCCAAAGAACCGGGTCAGTCGCCAGGATCCTCCGCCGGACAAACGCGATTTCGGTGCGGTGACGGATGATCTGCATCAGGAGATGGCCGAGATCCGCGCGATGGTGCGCGAATTGCTCGAGCGCCCGGCCGTGGCGGGCCGGCGCGGGACCGTTCGTCCGTCCGCTTCGCCCGATGCGGCGCGTCGACCGCCCTGCGAGGCACCCGCCGAGTTGCAGACCTACTACACGCGCCTGCTCCAGAACGCGGTGGCTGAGGAACTCGCCGACGAGATTCTGGCGACCGCGCGCGAGCGGCTGGCCGAATGCCGGACCCGGATCGCGCTGGCCGTCGGTGAGCGGATGGACAAGGTGATGCTCGATCAGAAGGTGCGCGAAAAGTTGAGCGAGCTCGTGCCGGCCGTCCTGACCGAAACGGTCGAGCGGATGCTGCCGGCCGACGGTCCGGTCGCAGTCGATCCGGATGGCGACCCCCGTGTCATCGTGCTGGTCGGGCCGACGGGTGTCGGCAAGACGACGACCGTCGCCAAGCTGGCCGCACACTTCAAGCTGCGTGAAAACCGGCGCGTCGGCCTTATCACCACGGACACCTACCGGATCGCGGCCGTCGAGCAGCTCAAAGCCTATGCGCAGATCATGGACGTGCCGCTCGAGGTCGTCTTCGAGCCGGGTGAGCTGGAAGCGGCCTTCGATCGGCTCGCCGATTGCGATCTCGTGCTGGTGGATACCTCCGGCCGAAGCCATCGCGATACGGCCCGCATCCAGCAGTTGGGCCGCTTTCTCGAGGCCTCCCGGGCTGCTGCCGCCCGACGCGCACCGTCCGGCCCGGCCGAACGAGGCGGGATGGAAGTGCACCTGCTGCTGTCCTGCGCGTCGGACGAATCGCAACTGCTCGAGGTGGCCGAACGCTTCGCCGTGCTCGACGTGGACCGCGTCGTCTTCACCAAGCTCGACGAGGCCGTCGGCCTGGGCGTCCTGCTCAACGTGGCCAGCCGGCTCAAATGGCGGCTCTCCTATTTGACGACCGGCCAGGAGGTGCCGCACGACATCGAGGTCGGCCGCCGCCGGCGCGTGGCTGAACTGATCCTGAACGGCTGGCGCACTGCCGGTGCGCCGTCCTCGGAATCGCCTGTTTGAGTCGCCGCCCACCGTGCGGCGCGGAGGTCGCCGTGCAGGAACATGACAACAACCCCATCGGGTTCGACCAGGCCCACGCACTGCGCCGCCTCATGCGCGGCCGGCAGACCGATGAACCTTCGCCGCGTCGTACGCACGTCATCGCCGTCGTGAGCGGTAAAGGCGGCGTCGGCAAGACGTTCCTGGCCTGCAACCTGGCGATTGCGCTGGCTGGTCGGGGGCATCGCACGGTCCTGTTCGACATGGACATGGGCCTGGCCAACGCCGACATCGTCCTGGGCGTCGAACCCGCCTGGACCTGGGTGGACATGATTCGCGGGCGGCGCGTGCTCGAGCAGGTCGTCGTCGAAGGGCCCGGCGGGATCGGCTTCGTGGCCGGCGGTTCGGGGATGGCTGAGCTGGCCCATCTTTCGGAATTCGAACGCCACCGGCTGCTCGAGGCGATGCGGCGGATCGAGAGTCGTTACGAGGTGATGGTCCTGGACTGCGGCGCGGGGATCTCGCCCAACGTCCTGGGATTTGCCTCCGCCGCCGACACGGTCCTGGTGGTTGCCACGCCGGAGCCCACCTCGATCACGGATGCCTACGCGATGATCAAGGCGTTCGCGGGCCGGCGGGATTTGACCGGCATGTTGCCCGTTGCGCAGGGAGCCGTCGGCGTGATCGTCAACAATGCCGCCACCCGGCGTGAAGCACGCGACACTTACGAACGCCTCGCCGACGTCTCCGGCCGGTTCCTCCACATGCTGCTGACGGACTTCGGGTACGTCTTGGCTGACGAGCACGTGCCTGTCGCCGTGCGGTGCCAGCAGCCGGTGCTGCAAAGCTACCCGCGCAGCGCCGCTTCGTGTTGCCTGCTGGCCATCGCCGGTCGACTCTCCCGCGAGATCGGAGGTGTCGAGGATCGCCAGGGCCTCCTGTCGCGCGTCATGCGCCTGTTCCTGTGAAACGTTTTCCGGGCACGTCTCGTGGAAAGTCGGCCTTTCCAGTAGTGGTAACGCCGATAGGAAGCTCTAGGGCAGGTGATCGCTTGAAAATCTGCGGGTGTGAAAAGACAGATGATGCCTGCCGGTACCGGCGGGCTTTGGGGAAGGGTGCGGGTGCGGAAAATAGCCTCGGCGGGAAAGCATGTCGCCGCAGGCGGCAGAATATCTAAACCCCGCTGCCGCCTTGGCCGTTACACATGCGATGGCCGCGGGGCCGGGAGGTGGTCGATGGTGCGCCTGTGCGGTGGCTCGCTGGGACTGTTCGCTTTTTCCGTCGCTGTCGTGCAGGGACTGCTGGCCGGCAACCCGACGGAGGTCACATTGTGGCGCGCGATCGGGGCGCTGGCGGTTTTTTGCACATTGGGTCTGGTGACCGGATGGATCGCATTCCGCGTGCTGGACGAGCACGCACTCGCCAGGCATCGGCAGATGTTCCCGGAAACGGACGATCAGCCGGTCCAGCCCGCTGACGCACAAAGCCGGCCGGGCACTGCCGTCGAGCCGCCGGCCGAGACAGGTCAGGGCGAGCCGCTGGCGGTTTCAGCGAACCGTTCGGTAGCTGGTTGACCAGAGCGCCGGGGAGAGTCGCCCGTCGCAGCGGGTGGCGTGATACGGGAAATGGGGGAGGTCACGGATGGCGGACCCGCAGCAGGACATCGAACAGGTCTGGCGCGAATACAAAGAGTGCGGCGATCGGCACCTGCGCAATCGGCTCATGGAGCACTATCTGCCGATCGTCCGCTACACGGCGGAGCGTTTGTCGGCCAAGCTGCCCAGCGAGGTCGATGTGGATGACCTCATCTCGGCGGGCATCTTCGGCCTGTTGGACGCGATCGAGGCGTTCGACCTGACCCGCGGCGTCAAGTTCGAGACCTACTGCTCGCCGCGCGTCCGCGGCGCGATCCTCGACGAGCTGCGCGCGATGGACTGGGTCCCCCGCCTCGTCCGCAGCCGTGCACAGAAGCTCGAAAACGCCACCAAAGCTCTTAAGGCCGAGCTTGGCCGGTTGCCCTCCGACGCTGAAATCGCCCGCCGACTCGATATCGACAGGGACGAACTGGAAAAAATGCTTCGCGATGCGAACACCGTCTCGCTCATCTCCCTGTCTCGAAAGTACCAGGATCAAGACTCGAACCGCGAGCTCCATGAGATCGACGTTCTCCAGGACCGCCACGGCGAGGACCCGCTCGTCGCCATCCAGAAGCGGGATCTCCACGATTTTCTCATGAATGGGCTGAGCCGTACCGAACGGCTCATCATTGTGCTCTACTATTACGAGCAGCTCACGATGAAGGAGATCGGCGTCGTCCTCGACCTGTCTGAGAGCCGCGTCAGCCAGATGCACTCCGGCATCCTCGCCCGGTTGATGCGCCAGCTCGTGCGGGGCGGGCAACTCCAGTATGAACGCTGAGTGCCGCCGAGACAGGGAGCGCGGCGGAAAACGCAGACAGACCCGTCAAGCCGGTGCAGGCTCTGTTCCGATATATTCCAAAGCGACCGTTGCAACGGGCGCGGTCTTCCCGGAGGGGTATGGTCGGCCCTTGGAGCCTGCCAGCCATGTCCAGCCTGCCGCCCAATCTTGTCGGCCCGATTCTCCAATCGCCTCTCGCCCAGCGACAGATCGCGCGGGTTCGTGACAACCAGCAGGCGCAGGAAGCGAGCCTTCGCCACCAGCAAACCCATGCCGTCGACCAGCAGGACTCGACCGTCGAGACGACCGACGGCGATACGCAGGTTCATTCCGACGCCGAGGGCATGGGCAGCCAGGGCCGGGCTTTTACCGGCGATCAGCCTGAACAGCCGGAAGAGGCCGCTGCTGAAAAGTCCCCCGACACGCCGGAAGGTCGACACATCGATCTTCAAGCCTGACCATTTTCCGCTCGTTCGATTGCCTGCCCTTGACTGGCATCCTCTGGTGCAAACGGCAGCCGGTTATCGGGCGTCCTCGACCGACTTCAAGTCACCTCGACTGCTGACCGATGCGCCGGATAGGTACATCGGCGCGCGGGGTGGGATGTCCTGGGACGGGACAGGACGCAATCGCCGCCCCTGACGGCCTGGGAGGTTGATCATGACGACGGGAACCGCACTCCGCTGGGGTATGCTGGCGGTCCTGCTGGCCTGCCTGACGAGTATGGGCGCCGTTTGTGAGATGACGGTCGTCAATCCGCCTGCGGACAATACCGACCTTTCGCCCGTTACAGACGACACGGACGACGCCACCGATCCGACCGGCGATGAGCCGAGCGATGACGACGACGACATGAACGCGAGCGGCAATCCGAACTCGTCCTGCGCGGATACCACCGACGTCGAGGTCGTCTACGTGAACGCGTCGAGCGCTCGCGTCGTGTTCGTCGAGAACTTCCGCGACGAATCCTATGCGGTCCTATCCAGTAAGATGCTCACCCTTCAGGCAGCCGGCGACTCGGGCGACGAGATCAGCAAGTGCATCCCCTGTCCCTACCAGGCCGGCATCCGCAACATCAAGTATGTCGAGGACAGCATCGTGACGTCCGTTTCGTATCCGGACGACCTCTACCAGCCAGCGTTCACCTGCGGCGACCGGATCACCTTTACTTTCGGCGCCGACTCCACGGTGCGGACCTCCGTCCAGAGCCCTTGAGTTGTCAATTCTTCGAAACCGTCTGACAGCGTGTTCGCAAAAGAGGCCTCGCGTGCCGGCTCAGGGGAAAGGACGCGAACGGAGCGGGTCTACCCGGAAGAGGCCGAAACGTGCATTCAACGCCTTGGCTTGGCAGTCTCGGACGCTGTGTTGCGTGCCTTTGAATGCACGGTTTGCCAGACCGAGGCTTTGGGGTGCGACATTTCGTTGTGAAATGCTTCGACAGGCAGTTCGGTTTCCGCCGGCTCCCTGATTCTCGACGCTGTCACGGCAAAGCCAAAAAAGCCGAGAGGGACGCCTCTTGCTTTTCGTGTCGTCATATCGAGGCCTGCTTGACCCTGATTTGCCCGTAAGCGTAGTATAGCCACCACTGTCCCGCAGTTCCTTGCCGACCGGCGTTCGTGCGCCACGGCGGGTGCTGGGGGGCCGAGGGGTGCGGTTCCCTTGGAGGTGCGCTGTGTCCAGTAGCCTGAGCGACCTGGTCGGGTGCGAAGTCGTGCTCGATACGGCCACCCCGATTGTCTACATGGGCCGGCTGAAGAGCTTCGACGAGCACGGCTTCTGGCTCGAGGATGCCGACCTGCACAACGTTTCCGAGGGGCACGCCCCGCGCGAGCAGTACATCGCCGAATCGGCCCGGGACGGCATCCGGGTCAATCGGCGGTTCGTCTTCGTGCTGCGCACCGCGGTGTACAGCATCTCGGCCCTGTCCGACGTGGTTGCCGATTGAGCGTTCGGCCCAGCAACGGGAAGCGGCGAGCCGGGCTTGGTGAGTAGCATAGCCGAAAGGGCACCGAAAGCGTGGCCATGCGAATCTTCGTGACAGGCGGGGCAGGCTACGTGGGAAGCCACTGCGTGCGCGACCTGCTGGATCACGGGCACGAAGTAACGGTCTATGACAATCTCGTTTACGGCCATCGAGCGGCCGTCTCCGCCCAGGCCGCCTTCATTCAGGGCGACCTGACGGACGGGCAACGGTTGCACGCGGCGCTGGCCGACGGGTTCGACGCGGTGATGCACTTTGCCGCGTATGCTTACGTGGGCGAGTCCGTCCAGGAGCCTCTGAAGTATTACCGCAATAACGTCGGTGCGACCTGTGTGCTGCTGGAAGCGATGTGGCAAACGGGTGTCCGGAAACTCGTTTTCAGTTCGAGCTGTGCGACTTATGGACGGCCTTGCCAGGTGCCGATCGTCGAATCGACGGACCAGCGCCCCATTAATCCTTACGGGCGTACGAAACTTGTGGTCGAATGGATGCTGGCCGACTGTGCGGACGCCTGGGGACTGGGGTCCTGTGCGCTGCGGTACTTCAACGCCTGCGGGGCGGCTCAGGATGGTTCGATCGGCGAGGACCACGACCCCGAAACGCACCTGATCCCGATCGTGCTGGAGGTCGCTCTCGGCAAGCGGCCGCACGTGACGATGTTCGGCGACGATTATGACACGCCGGACGGGACGTGCATCCGGGACTACATTCACGTGGAGGACCTGGCGTCGATCCATCGGGTGGCGATCGAGCGACTGGCCCCCGGTGCCGTCGAGGCGTACAACGTGGGAACCGGTCGCGGTCACAGCGTCCGCGAGGTCGTCGAGGCGGCCCGCCGGGTGACGGGTCGAACAATCCCCGTGGAGGCGGGCCCGCGCCGGCCGGGCGATCCGCCGGTGCTCGTGGCCGACGCGACGCGCGCTCGTGTGGCCTTCGGGTGGTCGCCGGCCGCGGTCGGGATCGAGCCGATTGTGGCCTCGGCGTGGAAGTGGCACGAGGCCCACCCCGACGGTTTCGATGATTGAGTCGCTTCAACACGGGCAGACAGGCCGCTGGAGGCATGAGAAGATAGCGGCGTTCGAAGGATTTGTCGGAACGCCGCACACCCCTTGTCCAGGGATGAATGGCATTGGCCAAGTCGCACACACTGTCGCCGCGTAAAAGCAACCGCCGGCTGGCCGTCCCATCGGCGTCGGTCCGCGCGACGAACGCACCGCGCGCCGCGCCGGATGCGCCGTTTCGACCGATCGCCCAGCGCTGGCCGGTGGCCGTTCTGGCCGCCCTCACCTGGGTCCTGACCCTGCCTCTGTTCGAACCGTTCTCCTGGTGGCCGCTGGGTTTCGTCGCGCTGGCACCCTGGCTTTTGGCCGTCTGCGGTGCGCGGCCGACCCGCTGGGTCTATTTCGTGTCGTACGGGCTGGGTGTGGCGTTCTTCCTGATCCAGTTGCGATGGATGTGGGTCGTGACGCCGGCCGGCTACGTGGCCGGCTCGTTCTATTCGGGTTTCTTTTTCCTCCTGGCCGCCTGGCTCGTACGCCATGCCTCTTCTTATCGCGGGCTGTCTATCGTGTGGTGTTTTCCCGTCGTCTGGGTGATGACCGAACTGCTGCGCGCTCGGGGGCCGCTGACATTTCCATGGTTTCTTCTGGGCCACGGCCAGATTCACCTGCGCCCGATGATCCAGATCGCCGACGTGACGGGGGTTTACGGGATCTCGTTCGTACTGGCGGCCGTGACGGGTTTGCTTGTGGCCGCTGTGTTGGGGGTGTGGAATCAAAAGTCCGCGGCCGGCAACCAGTCGGTGCGGGTCGGGCGCGGGGCATGGGTTCACGGTCTTCTTGTGGCCGCTCTTGTGGCCGGCACGCTGCTTTACGGCCGGTATCGACTCAGCTTCGACGGTCTGACGCCGGGGCCTCGCATCGCCGTGCTCCAGGGGGATTTTCTGTTGGAAGCCGTCCGGGGCCCGCAGCCTGTTTCCGAGGCTGAGAAGGTCGAAACCTACGTGACGCTGATGAACCGGGCGTCCCGGCATGAGCCTGACATGATCGTCCTGCCCGAGACGCCGTGGAATATGCTGCTGAACCGCCAGCATCGCGAAATCGACGCGATCTCGAAAATGTACCACGAGGAGTTCATCCGCCGCGCGAACTTGTTCGACACCTATCTCGTGGTCGGTTCGCTGTCAGTCGAGCCGCAACCGCCAGGCGGCGATCTTACCGAGCTACGTTTCAACTCGGCCTACGTTTACGCGCCGGACGGGGGCGAGCCGAGGCGCTACGACAAGATCCATCTCGTGCCCTTCGGCGAGTACGTGCCGTTCCGCCACACGCCGGGGCTGTTCTGGTTGCACCGTTTCCTCAATGACGGACCGTTCAACCCGTGGGGCCGCGGCGGCGTGGAATATTCGCTGACAGCCGGCCGGGAGTTCACCACCTTTACGATGCGAACCCGGCCGCCGGACAGCATGGAGGCGTGTTTCGGCATCACGATCTGCTACGAAGACGTCATCCCCGGCGTATTCCGCCGGTTCGTTGTGGACCGGCTCGGCCGCAAGCGCGTCGATTTCATGCTGAACATCAGCAATGACGGCTGGTTCGGCCGCGGTGCCCAGCAGCCGCAACACCTCGTGAACTGCGCGTTCCGGGCCGTTGAAAACCGCGTGGCCGTTGCACGGGCCGCCAACACCGGCATCAGCGGTTTCGTCGCGTCGGACGGTTCCTGGCACGACGTCGTCGGCGAGAACCAGCGCCACCCCCGCGCGGGTGGGATTGACTACCGGGTGGCCCGTATCCAGACCGACCCCCGCGCGACGTTTTACAGCCAATATGGCGACGTGGCGGCCCTGGCGTGTACCCTTGGGGGCCTGGGGATTCTGGCCGATGCGTTCGTCGTTGGCTGGCGGCGGCGCAGAGACCGCCAAGTTGCCACTGAACGTCCCGCGAATTGACCGCGCGGGGGGGGCGCGAATCGAGGACACGTGCGAAACAGGCAGGGAGGCAACACATCATGCGTATTCAGCGATGCGGGAGGTTCTTCGTTGGAATACTGGGGCTCTGGATGGCCGCGGGCTGTACAGCCACCTCACCGGCACCGGCCGACGGCGTACTCCGCGAGAAAGCGACCCAGTACGTCCGTCTGGCGGCGGAACACCCGGACGATCCATCCGTACGCGCTCAGGCGATGGAGGCGATCGCCAACACGTTCGGTTCCGAGGCCGGCCTGCTGCTGCGCGAGGGGTTGCACGACCCGCATCCAGCCGTTCGCTTCGCCGCGTGCATGGGTCTTGGCCGGCTCGCCCACACCGATGCGAAATCGGCCGTTTCGCCCCTCGTCCAGGATCCCCAGGGAAGTGTACGCGTGGCGGCTTACTTCGCCCTGGAGCGCATGGGCGACCTGTCCCATCGCGTCGCCTGGCGCGACGCGTTGCTTTACGACCCGGACCCCGAAGTCCGGCGCAATGCCGCGCTGGCGCTCGGCCAGCTTCGTGACGGGCGCGTCATTCCGCTGCTCAACAAGGCCCGGGCCGACGACGGGGACGACGGCGTACGGTTGCAGGCGCTCGAGGCCCTGGCGTTTTTGGGCGATGAGTACGCGATCCAACAGTTCCTTGTGGACGCTTTCGGCGGCCTGGGTTTCAAGCAGCCGTTCGCGCTACTGACGCTCGGACACGTGCCGGGTGATCGGGTGCTGGCGGCGCTGCGGGCCCGCCTCCGGCACGCTCCCTATCTCGAAGCGCAACTGGCGGCCGCACGCAGCCTCGGGATGCAGGGCCATGATGATGGCTTCGCGCTGGCCTTGAAATCCCTGACGTGGGATCGGCCGCAAGAGGGCCTGTCCGACGACCCTCCCTCCACGCAGATCATGCGCGTCCGGTCGATGGCGGCCATGGCTTTGGGCGATATCGGCCGGCGCGACGCCCTCAGGCCGCTCGACCAGGTCATGGAGACGGACGAGGATCCCCGCGTTCAACTGGCGGCCGCGACGGCCATCCTGATGATTGTCAACCGTTCCCCTCTGGATTCCGTGGGGCCTGGGGATGTGACACGGAAGCCCCCTGATCAGGACGCGGCCATGCCGGATTTCGTGGGCTGACACATGAAATGGACCGCTTTTTGCATCCTGGCCGCGGCAACCCTTGTTCTTCAAACGACGGTCGGGCCGGTCGTGGCGATCCAGTCGGTCCGACCGAACTGGATGTTCGTGCTGGCCGTCTTTTACGCACTCTGGGGCCCCTGGCCGGACGCGGCCATCGCCGCCTGGCTGCTGGGGTTGGCCGTGGATCTCCAGTCCGCCGCGAGCGGGGGGGGGCGCATCGGCTTGTATGCGCTCTGTTTCGGTGCGGCCGCCTGGGTGATGATGCGTATCCGATCGGCGTTTTTCCGTGATCACGCAGTGACGCAGTTTGTCATGACGGCCGTCTTTGCTTTGGCCGTCGAGTTGCTCGTCGAGGCTGCCCGCTGGTGGACGCTGGGGGGCGCGTCTCCCGAGAGGCAGGCAGGCTGGCTCGCATTTTTCACCGCCCTCTATACGGCCGCCTGGGCGCCCTACATGCACTGGTTGCTGTTGCGCTTCCATCGGTGGACCGGCCTGAAGCCCGCGCATCGGCTCTAAAAGGGGCCGGGAAAGCACATTTCGAGCCGCGACTGTGAGGAAGCGGACAAAGTCGGTGGCCGCCATGGTGGCACCGGAAGCCGGACCATGCCCTTTTGCGGATCGTGTCAGAGAATGTCTTCCACGCGCTGTCGTCAAACTTTCAACAAGCTGGGGGATTCCCCTTTTTCTTTCATAAGGGTTCTTTCGAATCTCTGCGAGAATGCTCATTGAACACACGGTTTTGGTTTCCAGGCCGGCCCGGTCGCTCGTACCTTTTTTCTCGAATCAGACGGGTTTTTTTGTGGCAAGACTAAAAAAAGCCTCGCCAGAGATAACCAGAAGCTCCTCCTTTACCCAGTTTTCCAGGGTAAGAGACGAATAAAGGCGCCATTCGAGAGAGAAACCAGCGAGAGGCAATCCGTTTTCTTCAGAACGGATCAAATTTTTAACGATTTCGGGTTCAAGGTGCCAGAAATCGTCGTATGATATAAAGGCGCGGAAACGTCCGGAAAAATGCGGTGCTTCCGTCTGCGGGAACAGTGGCGCGGGTAGCGTCCAAGCCTGTCCCGAGAAGAACATGCACCTTGAGCTGTAGAGGAGACTACAACATGACGACTGCATCCCACGTATCGAGACGAGGCAACAAGAAGGTTTCCCCCCCGACTCTCTGGCACGCCGACCACCCCCGCCTCCGTACTCGGAAGGCGGCAGACGAGGCGCGCCGGCTGGCCGGCCGGTTGGCGCGACACGAGGAAATCGATCCCAAACCGACCGAAGAGCAGCTTTTTACTGCCCTGCATACCTGTGCTTATCAGGCCAACCGAGCCCAGGGGCGGAGCCACCGTTCGCCTCGCCGGGCCAGGGTCTGGTACGACCGATGGACCAGCGTGCGCGAGCACATCGTTCAGGAGAATCTCGGCTTGGTCTACACGATGGTTTCCCGCTTCCGCGCCCGGGAGACGGACCGCGATGAATTGATCAGCGAGGGGATGTTCGGCCTGACGCGCGCGGCTGACCGGTTCAACCCCTTCCGGGGTTTCCGATTCAGCACGTACGCGTGCAACGTCATCGCCAGGGCCATGATGCGGCGCGGCAAGATTCAGAGCCGTTACCACAAGCTATTCGTACTTCAACCGGTCGGTATGTTCGATCAGGTCCACCACGAGAGGCGGGACGCGGAATTTTACGCCGAGCGGCTCCGGCGCGCGATGGACCACAATGTGGGGCACCTGACGGACCTTGAGACGGCCATCCTTACCCAGCGCTTTCCGCTGGATCGCAGGAACCCCCAGACATTCCGCGAGATCGGCCAGGGGGTCGGTCTCAGCAAGGAGCGTGTGCGACAAATTCAGAATACGGCACTGACCAAACTGCGCCACGTTCTCAAGCACGACCCTCTGTTGAGTTAGGCTTCTCCACAAACGCGGATGCTTGCGCGTTGTCCGAACCAAATCAAGTTGCGCCTGCGGAGAGACCGCGCAGCATCCTGACGGCGGGTCCCCGGAAAAAGGTCCACACCGCCGTAACGTTCAGCTTCCATCGGCAGGTGTCATCGCGTGCCTCTTTCGATTCTCGACCCTGTCGGTGCGACCTGCCCTTCCCCCGGAAAGCAACAGAGCCTCGTCTTTCAGATCGGTGTCGGACCTCGAAATCCTCACGGGGCGGCCGTGATTTCCCGGAACTGCTTTTGAAACGTCGACAGGCGTCGCGCATGTCTCTGCCGACATGAAAGGACCAAACTGCCGTACGAAATGACCGGCTTATAGCGTCTTAGCACACTCCGCTTCCGGATAGCAACATCCGGCTGTCGTGGCGACGAAGTGCCCGGCGCTGATGCACCGGGTACTGCAACCCCGGCCCCCTGCGGCAGTGCTCGGGAGGAACCCGAGTCTGCCCTGCTACAATTCCCATCATAACGGCAGCGCACATGAAATCAACAACCTTTGCGATTTTTTTGGCGCATTCTCCTCTTCTTTTCATGATCACTTTTTCAGGCGATCCGTAACCATGATTTTGAAAGACGGATTCCTGTTGACTTTTTGCAACGCCCCGTTATTCCAGCCGATACCCCATAACGACCTTGTCGCAGCAGACGCGCCAAAGCGGGAAATGTCGGGAATACACGAAAATATACCGGGTGTGTGCACGCGCTGCTGATGCGGCGGACGGCATCATTTGACCGAAGCGCGGGACAGCCCCATAATCCAGAAACACCCGGAAGCACCCGATGGCCGCTCGTGGTCGGGCGGGCTGATAAACCCATACACACACGTTTCCAGGGAGCTGAGATGGCTGGTGTCGCAACGCAACGCATCCAGGCACACAAGGTTCAGACGCAGTACCGGCGCATCGTGACCGAATTGCCCGTTCCCGAGTCGCTGCCGCTTCTCGCGGATGCGCAGCGCTACGAGCCGCGTTCCATGGGCGGGCAGCCGCCAATCGTCTGGGACCGGGCGGAGGGATTCTCCGTCTACGACGCCTGGGGCAATCAGTGGCTCGATTTTTCCAGCGGTGTGCTGGTCACCAACGCCGGCCACGGCCGCAAGGAGATCGCCGACGCCATCATCTGCCAGACGCAGCACGGCCTGCTGCACAACTACTGTTTTCCCGGCGAGCCGCGGATTCGGCTGGCCCGCAAGCTCGTCGAGCTGGCGCCCGAGCCGCTCAACAAGGCCTTCCTCGTGTCCACCGGAAGCGAAACGACCGAGTGCGCGGTCAAGCTGATGCGCACGCACGGACGGCGCATCCGCGAAAGCAAGGATGTGATCGTCAGTTTCAACAACGCCTTCCACGGGCGCACTCTCGGCGCGCAGATGATCGGCGGTATCCCCGCGTTGAAGGAATGGATCGGCCATCTGGACCCGGCCATGGTCCAGGTGCCGTTCCCCGACGGGTTCCGCTGCCAGGACGTTACTTTCGATCTGTTCGAAGAGTCGCTGGCCAAGGCCGGCATTGAACCGAAGAACGTCGCGGGCGTCATCACTGAGACGTACCAGGGCGGGGGGGCGAGCTTCGGCCCGCCGGAGTATTTCCACAAGCTCCGCGAATGGTGCGATACGTGGGAGGCACTGCTGACCTTCGACGAGGTGCAGGCCGCCTTCGGCCGGTGCGGCCGACGCTGGGGGTTCGAGCACTACGGGGTTGTGCCCGATCTTATGTGCCTCGGCAAAGGGATCAGCAGTTGCCTGCCGATCGCGGCCGTCGTCGGGCGCGGCGACGTGATGGATCTTTACCCCCCCGGCTCGATGACGAGCACGCACACGGGTAACCCGATCTGTGCCGCCGCCGCCCTGGCCAATATCAGCGTCATCTTCGACGATGCGCTCATCGAAAATGCCGCCAGCGTGGGCGAGGTACTGCACACGGAACTTTGGAAGCAGCTTGCGCCGTTCGACGACCGCATCGGCGCGATCCACGGCAAAGGACTGGTCGCCGGCGTTCACGTAGTGGCCGACGACTCCCTGGCACCCGACGGCGCGTTGGCCCACAACATCGTTTGGGATGCGGCCGGCCGAGGCCTGCTCATGTTCGCGCCCGTCGGCGTGGGCGGCGCGACGATCAAGATCGCCCCGCCCCTGTGCATCACGGCCGAGGCAGTCACCGAGGGCGTCCGTGCTTTGGCCGAGGCCTTCGCTACCGTTCTGGGACGCTGATCACCATGCCGGTGGACGAGTCCTCCATCCTCGTCGCAGCCAATCCGGCCGAGGCGGGTCGACGGGCGGCTGAGTGTTTCATCGACGCACTCAACGATCCGGACCATGAACACCGCGAACGGCGTTTCGTCGCGTTGGCCGGCGGGCGCACGCCGACTCTCTGCTACCGCGCGCTGACCGAGCCGCCGCTGCGCGACCGTTTCGATCCGGCGCGCGTCGAGTGGTTTTTCTCCGACGAGCGGTGCGTTCCGCCCGATCACCCGGACAGCAACTTCGGCCTGGCCCAGCGCGCCCTCTTCGAGCCGCTCGCGATCCCGCCGGACCGCGTCCACCGGATGCCGGCTGACGAGGACGACCTCGAACCAGCCGCAGCAGGTTACGAGCAGACCCTCCGCGTACTTTTGCCGGCCGAAGGCGACGGCCCGCCCGTGTTCGATCTTATTTTTCTGGGTCTTGGTGCTGACGGTCACACGGCCAGCCTCTTTCCAGGTTCGGCCGCCGTCGCGGAGCGGCAGCACCTCGTTGTCGCCCATCGCGTCGAATCGCTCGATACCTGGCGGATGACGATGACCTTTCCGCTCCTGTGGGCAGCCCGGCGGCTGATCGTGTTGACCACCGGCGCCGACAAGGCCGACGCCGTGGCGGCCGTCCTTTCACCCGAACCCGACGCGAAACACTGGCCGGCCGCCGCTCTGCGGGACGGGACAGCCGCACCGACGTGGGTGCTGGACGCCGACGCCGCCCGTCTTGTACGACAAGCTCCGCGCGCGTAAAATCCGCGCCACTGCCGGGTACGTTTGCGAAAAAGCGGGCGACCGGTCTGTCGGCCTCCTGGCGCATCCGACCCTCGGCACAGCGCGTCCGTTCTGTTCTTTCCCTTTTATTCTTGTTGGAGCACGGGGCCCATGAAGCTCTCTCAGCGCGTCCAAAAGCTGGCCGAGTCCGCTACCCTGGCTGTCAGTGCCAAGGCGGCCGCCATGAAAAAGCAGGGCGTCGATGTGGTCAGCTTCGGTGCCGGTGAGCCGGACTTCCCGACGCCGGAGCACATTCGTGCGGCCGCCAAGGCCGCCCTGGACGCCGGCCACACGGGATACGCCAAGCCCACCTCGGGCATCCCGGAGGCCAAACAGGCGGTCTGCGCCAAGCTCAAGCGCGAAAACCAGCTCGACTACGAGCCGTCGCAGGTCCTGATCACCGTCGGCGGCAAGGAAGCGCTTTATCTCGCGTGCATGGCCGTCCTCGACGAGGGCGACGAGGTTATTCTGCCGGCGCCTTACTGGGTGACCTATCCTGAGCAGGTCAAGCTTTGCGGTGCGCGCACGGTCGTCATTGAGGGACGCGAGTCGAGCGGCTACAAGATGACGGCTGAGCAGATCGCCGGTGCGATCACCGAGCGGACGCGCGTGCTCATCTTCAACTCGCCGAGCAACCCCGGCGGCTTCACCTACAGCCCCGACCAGGTCAAGGCCATCGCCGATGTTGTAGCCGACCGCGACCTGCTGGTCTTCAGTGACGAGATGTACGACCGGCTCATCTACCGGGACCAGCGGTTCATGAGTTTCGCGGCCGCCGGTCCCCGCGCCTACGCCCAGGCGCTCACCTTCAACGCCGGCTCGAAGACTTACGCGATGACCGGCTGGCGGGTCGGTTACGTCGCCGGGCCCGAGCCCATCATCAAGGCGATGGCCAAGCTCCAGAGCCAGACGACCAGCGGCACGGCCACGTTCAACCAGCACGGGCTCGTCGAGGCGCTCAACGGCGACCAGCAGCCGGCCGAGCAGATGCGCCGCGAGTTCGAGGGCCGGGCCGAGTACATGTACGAGCGGCTTAACGGCCTGGCCGGCGTCCGTTGCGTGCGACCGACAGGTGCGTTCTATGCGTTTCCCAACGTCAGCGACGCGTATGCCAGGCTCGGCGTCGCCGGCTCGGTGGACTTTTCAGCCAAGGTTCTCGAAGAGGCCCACGTCGCGCTCGTGCCGGGCGTCGCTTTCGGAATGGACGCGCACGTGCGGCTCTCGTTCGCCACGAGCATGGCCCAGATCAAGAAGGGTCTGGATCGGCTCGAAGAACTGCTCGGCAAGGCGTGACGCCGTTCCGCGTCATGGCGGCCGACGCACGCCTTGCAGGGCATGGCCCAGTAGCGGCCGCCCCCCGTGGCGGCCGTCTGTAGCGGACCACTCCGGTTGCCGGCCCCCGGGTTGCACCACGCATCGGTCGATCCGAATCGGGCGCTTTGAAGCGGTTTGGCAAGGAGGTTCGGCATGCTCCGTTCATACGGCTGCATTGCGGTTTTGGCGGGGGTGTGCGCCGGTTCGCTGTGGGCGCAGGACGTGCCGCAGCGCCCCAACGTCATCCTCATCGTTACCGACGACCAGGGCTGGTGGGACCTGGGTTGTCACGGGAACCCCTTTATCGAGACGCCCGTGCTGGACCGGCTGGCGGCCGACGGCGTCGCCTTCAACCGTTTCTACGCCAGCCCCGTCTGCTCGCCGACCCGTGCGGCCCTGATGACCGGCCGATATACGCACCGCACCGGTGCGATCGACACCTACTGCGGCCGCGACACGCTGCGCGCCGACGAGATCACCGTCGCGCAGGTTTTCCAGGAACGCGGCTACCGTACCAACCTCGTGGGCAAGTGGCACCTCGGCCGTTACATGCGGTACCACCCGAACCAGCGCGGCTTCGACGAGTTCTTCGGCTTCTGGCAGTACGGGTTCATCAACCGCTACTTCGACTCCGACGAGCTCTTCCACAATACCGAGCCGGTCATCACGGCCGGCTATATCACGGATGTCCTGACCGATGCCGCCATCGCCTGCGTGGAATCGCAGCGCGAACAACCTTTCTTCCTGTACCTCGCCTACAACGCGCCGCATTGGCCTCATCTCGTGCCCGACCCCTACATCGAAAAGTACCTGGCCAAGGGGCTGCCGCTGAACGAGGCACGCGTTTACGGGATGATCACCTCAATCGACGAGAACGTGGGCCGGCTGCTGAAGGTTGTCGATGAGCAAGGCCTTTCCGAACGAACGATTGTCATCTTCATGAGCGACAACGGCGGCGTGTCGAGCCACTTCAAGGCCGGCCTCCGCGGCCAGAAGGGTTCCGTCTGGGAAGGGGGGATCCGTACGCCGTTCTTCGCGCGCTGGCCGGGCCGCTTCCCCGCCGGCACCCGGCTCGACACGATGGCCGCCCACATCGACGTGCTGCCGACCCTTTGCGACCTGATCGGCGCGGAACCGCCGGCCGATCGTACGATCGACGGCGTTTCCCTGCGCAATCTCCTGACGACCGGCCGCGAGCAACCCGTCCACGAGTACCTGTTTCACCAGTGGACGCGCGTCCGACCGGACCCCGACAAGAACTGGGCCGTCCACCACGGCCGCTACAAACTGGCCAACGGCAAGCTGTTCGACCTTCAGGCTGACCCCGGCGAGCAAAACGACTTGGCTGCGGACCATCCCGACATCGTCCGCTCGATGCGGGCCGCCTTCGAGCGGTGGTTCGCCGACGTGACGGCCACCGATTACGCGCTCGTGCCGATCGAGGTCGGTCGGCCCGACGAGAATCCCGTCGAGATCGACCTGACGTGGGGTACGCCTGTCGGTCGGAAGGTGAAGCCGCAGTACCGCCACTACAACCGCGACTTCGTGGCGGACTGGTCGGTGGTCGGCGATGCGCTCCGGTGGACGATCGACGTCGTCCGGGCCGGCCGTTACGAGGTGACGCTCGAATACGCCTGCCCGCCGGCCGACGCCGGTTCGAAGTTCGAGATGACCGCTGCCGGCGCACGTCTGGAAGGTACGGCCGAACCGACGCTTGCCCAGGAGGTTTATCGCCCGCATGTGGTCGGTACGCTCGATCTACCAGCCGGGCCGGCCACGCTCGAGATGAAAGCGCTGGCGATCCCCGGCGGGCAGCTCATGCGCCTCCACAAAGTGTGGTTGAAGCGCTTGCCATAGACAGGCAGGGGCGTACGGACCATTCCCAAGGCAAACCTGCGGCCGCTAAGCCGCAGACCCGCGTGTTTTTTCAGATCGGCAATCGGCTCAGGGTGATGGCCCCGCCGAAAGTCGCCTCGACGTCCGTGCCCTGCCCGGCCGGCCGGTCCTGATAGCTGCCGACGTAGGCGAGTTGCTCGCCGCCGTCCTTCAGTTCGGTCAAAGCATAGTCAAGGTGGACCGGATCCCGGCTGATCGCTGCCACGCGCACCTCCGTGGTGGGTTGGCCGTCCGCCAGCCGGGGCAGGTTGACGTTCCAGCAGGGCGATGCATTCGGTGGGAGGACGGGTGCTTCGACTAGGGCGCGGCGTGTCAGAAGATGGAGTTTGGCGTCCGTGCCGGCCGGTGGCGGATCATCCGGTCGCAGCAGGGCGGCCAGAACGGCGGCTGTTTCCCGCGCTGCACGCGTCCAGTCGATCGGTTTGCCGGCCACGACAACTTGCGAGACCGCCACGGCGGGGATCCCGAAGATCGCCGCCTGCCGGGCGGCGGCCACCGTGCCCGACGGATAGATATCGACCCCCAGGTTACCGCCCGCATTGATGCCGGCGATCACCCAGTCCGGGCGACTCAGATGCGGATGATGGACGGCTGCACAAATGCAATCGACGGGGGTCCCTTCGACGACATGCACCTTTCCGAGAGGCGGGACGTCGGCCGTACGGACCGTGAGCCGGTCGGTAAAGACATGTCCGAGCCCGCTGTGCGGATACCGTGGGGCGATGGCCGTGACCGTGACGTCGCTGAGCGCACGGACCGCCTCCCACAGCGCTGCCAGGCCCACTGCGTCAAAGCCGTCGTCGTTGGTCAGAAGAATCCGCATCGTGCCGACCCTTCGTCGCGCGACATCATAGGCTCAATGGTGTCGGTTCATGCGACGCTGCGGCAAGCCAATCGTGACAAAAACGCCGCTCTCTGACGGCCGCAGCCATTAAGACCTGCCATCGTCGTTCGATTTTACGATCGGCCCGGCACCGTGGGCAGCGACCCCCGGCGGACGGCCTATGTCTGCGGTTTGGGAGGAAGATAGTCGTCCGGGATCGGTTTGCCGGCCAACAACGCGTCGAGCTGTGCTTTCAGCCGTTCTTCAAGATTGCCCATGTTGCCGACGTTGACGGCCGCGATCGCGCCATCCTTGCCCAGAACGACCATCGTCGGAAAAGCGGTCGCTTTGAAAAGCTTGCCGACTTTGTTGTCCTTGTCCATGACCAACTCGCCCGGCTCGCTCTTGATCTCCTTGAACATGTCGTTCAACTGTTCGACCGTGAACGGCTCGCCGCGCATCGTTTCATGAACGTTGATGACTCGGACGCCTTTGGGGACGTAGGTTGCACGGATTTTGTCCAGACGCGACAGTTGCCTTCGACAGAAGGGGCATTGGGGTGCGAAGAAGTTGAGCACGGTGATCTTGCCGGACAAAGATTGATTGCTTAGGGCATCGCCTTTCACCGTCGTCAGACTGAAAGCCGGAGCCGGCTTGCCCACCATCTGCTCGACGGGCCGAATCCGCCGCGGGGGTGCTGCCGCCTGGTCGCCGGAGCCCGGCTTGGCCGGCAGATATTCGTCGGGGATCGGCTTGTCAGCCAGCAGGGCGTCGAGCTGTGCTTTCAGCCGTTCTTCAAGATTGCCCATGTTGCCGACGTTAACGGCCGCGATCGTGCCGTCCTTGCCCAGAACGACCATCGTCGGAAAAGCGGTCGCTTTGAAAAGCTTGCCGACTTTGTTGTCCTTGTCCATGGCCAACTCGCCCGGCTCGCTCTTGATCTCCTTGAACATGTCGTTCAACTGTTCGACGGTGAACGCCGGCCCGCGCATCGTTTCGTGAACGTTGATGAACCGCACGCCCCTGGGAACGTAGCTGGCGCGGATCTCGTCGAGGCGCGCCACTTGCTTGCGAGAGTACGGGCATTGCGGCGCGAAGAAGTTGAGCACGACGACATTGCCGGCCGACGTCTCATTGTTCACCAGCTTGCCCTCAAGGGTCGTCAGACTGAACTCGGGGGCCTTCTTGCCCACCATCTGTTCGACGGGGCGAACCCGCCGCTGGGGCGCGGGGGCAGCGGCCTGATTGCCGGACCCCGGCTTGGGGGGCAGATACTCGTCGGGGATCGGCTTGTCAGCCAGCAGCGCGCCGAGCTGTGCTTTCAACCGTTCTTCGAGATCGCCTATGTTGCCGACGTTGGCGGCCGCGATCGTGCCGTCCTTGCCCACTACGACCATCGTCGGATAAGCGTTGGCCTTGAAAAGCTTGCCGACTTTGTTGTCCTTGTCCATGGCCAACTCGCCCGGTTCGCTCTCGATCTGCTCGAACATTTCATTCAATTGTTCGACGGTGAACGCCGACCCGCGCATCGTTTCATGAACGTTGATGAACCGCACGCCCCTGGGAACGTAGGTTGCGCGGATCTCATCGAGGCGCGCCAATTGCTTGCGAGAGAACGGGCATTGCGGCGCGAAGAAATTGAGCACGGTGACCTTGCCGGTCAACGCCTCATTGTTTACCGGCTTGTCACCCAGAGTCGTCAGGCTGAACTCGGGGGCCTTCTTGCCCACCATCTGTTCGACCGGTCGAAGCGGGCGGTGTTGCGGTTTCGGCTGTTGCTGCTTTTGTTGCTGTTGTTGTTGCGGTTGTTGCTGCTGCGGCCGAGGCTGCGGATTTTGCGGTGTAAGGGACGGCGGTCGAGCCATGGCTTGGATCGGCACCTTGAACTCGGGGAATTCCGCGTCGTCGGTCTTGATGGTCAGCGTACGGCCGCCTTCGGGCACGGCATAGCCCTCCGGCCAGCTCACCCGGAAGTTGTAATTGTTGGTTGTTCCTACTTTCGTGTACTCCACGCTCAGGTCGGGGTCGTCGATCGTTGCATCCGTGATTTTTACGGGCTTGTCGCCGCTGTTGACGAGTGTCAGGCCGCGCACACGGTGAGCGGCGGTCAGACGGCTGCGGGCATTGTCAGTCAGGCCCGGGGGTGGTGTCAGGATGCGGATGAACTCGGGACGGAGCGAAAGCCGCGGTTGGACGTTGCCCGAGACGAGAATGATTTTTGTCGGCTCTTCCGGCAGGTTGGTGGTCAGCGTCACCCCGACTCTTTTCAGGCCTTTTTCCTGAAAGGGAGGGCTGGCCGTCACCTTCAATTCGTACTGTTCGCCCGGTGTGGTTTCCGTCAGTTCGAATCGGAACAGGCCGGGGTTGCTCGGCGGCTTGAGCTCGAGCTTGAGGGGGGTGTCGGTGGTATTGGTAATCTTTACGATTCGCGTTAACTCCTCGTTACCCTGCAAGATGCCGAAGAACGCACCCCTCGGATGCGTCTCGATCCGCTGTCTGGCGATACCTTTCATGTCCAGCCTGAGCTGCGGATGCTCCGGATCGTTCGAGAAGATGAAAATAGCTTTGGTGTAAGGGCCCTGGTAACGCGCGACGTTCAAGGTGAAGGGAAACTCGCCCGTTTCACCCTGTGCGATGCTTTTGGGATAATCACCGGCGATCGTGCAGCCGCACGTCGGCCGCACGCTTTTGATCTCCAGCGGTGCATTGCCGGTGTTGGTGATCCGATAAGTGTGCTCCATCTTCGGGCTCGCCCAGTGCTCGCCGAAGTCGGCCACCATGTTGTCCACGGAAATGATGGGATGGGCGCCCTCTGCCGGAGCAGTGGCGGCTGCCTTTTCGGTCGGTGCCTGCTGGCCTAGCGCCGGCCACGAGCCTGCGGCTGTCAACCAGAACACCCCCAACGCACATGTCAAAATGCTGAAACGCTCGATCCCCGTTCGCATGAAATGATCCTCCCTTATGAGTGGACTGTGGCCGGAGCCGCCTCCTTGTCCGCCCATACGCTGCTTTGAAGCGTTTTTAATGTTTCCGCCGGTGTGAACGAACCCGCCTAGCCTGCCGGGCGTTGCATTCCGGCCGATAACCAGATGCCTTGCGGCACCGTCTCGACATATCCGCCGAGCGTCCGCAAGCTGCTCCTCAGTATACAGTATTGGTACGGTGCGAGTCGAACTTCATTAGAAAATACGCCGAGCGGCGCGTCGCGGTTCCGGGGCGCCTTTGATTCACGCCACGCACCCGGTACCATGGCCTTGCTGGTCGTTACGGGGGGCATTGCCCATGAACAACATGCCCGATCGCCACGAGATGCAGCTCCGGGTCCGCTACGCCGAGTGCGACCCGATGGGCTGCGTCCACCACTCCAGGTATCTCGAATACTTCGAGTTGGGGCGCACCGAGCTGCTGCGCCACGCGGGTGTGCGCTACCGCGACCTGGAAGAGCGGGGCGTTCTGTTTGTTGTCGCCTCGCTCCAATGCCGGTTCCGTCGGCCGGCCCGCTATGACGACCTGCTCACGCTTACCGCCGAGGTGGCGCGGGTCACACGGGCCCGCATCGACCACCGTTACGAGTTGCTTCGCGACGGGCAGCTGCTGTGCGAGGCGAGCAGCACTCTGGCCTGCGTGGATCGAGCGGGACGGGTGATCCCCATCCCCGAGGACGTTTTAACCGCCCACCACCCCGGTGTCGGCGGGGATTAACCGCGACGAGGTTGTCGTTCATGGCTGTCTTGTGCCGACTGGCCGACCCGGCCCACTACACCGTTTCCACCTGGAACCTGGCTGACGATCCCGACACCTTGCGATACTGGCTGGAGCTGTTCGCGTCGTTCCCCGAGCGTTTTGACGCCCTGCTCGCCCGGGACGTTTCGGCCGATCCTGACGCTGCCCGCCGGTGGGGGGCTTTCGTCGACGCGTACCGCGCGGGTGTGGCAGGGTTCGCGGCCGGCGCCAGCCGCGACGGTCGGCTCTACACGATCGAGCTGTGCCGTTTCCGCCAGAAGATGCTCCATGCATACGGCTTCGCGGACCCGTACCACGCCGTCAAAGCCCATGAAAACAACGTGGCGGCCGACCTCTATCCTGCCGTCGTCGCCCGGATCGACGCTGCGCCGGCCGGCCAGCGGTGGGAATTGCTGTTTTCCGCGGTGTTGGCTGGCAACATGTTCGACTTGGGCTGCCCCGAAACGATCGCAATGTACCACGACGGGCAACTCGACTTTCTCAGCACCTGCCGGGCCGCCCCGCAACGCCCCTGGTTCGTGGACGACGCCGACGCGCTGATCGAGCGGTTGGCCGGCGGTCGTGCATGGCGGCGTACTCTTTTTTTCGTGGACAATGCCGGGGCCGACATCGTGCTCGGCGTGGTCCCGCTCGCGCGCGAAATGGCCCGCGCGGGTATCCGAGTGACACTGGCGGCCAACAGCGCACCGGCCTTGAACGACATCACGATCGGGGAGCTGAACCCCTTGCTCGATCGGCTGTCAGCCTGCGATCCCGTCTTGCGTCAGCAGCGGTCCGAAGGCCTGTTGGATACGGTCGACTCGGGTGGCGATACGCCCCTCATTGATTTGAGCCGTGTCAGCGATGCCTGCAACGCGGTCGCGGCCGACAGCGATCTCATCATCCTGGAGGGGATGGGCCGAGGCGTGGAAAGCAACTGGACCGAGCGTTTCACCTGCGACGTCTGGCGGTTCGCGCTGCTCAAGGATCGCACGGTCGTCCGCTGGCTCGGCGCGCGGCCATTCGACGCCGTCTGCCGGTTCGATCCGATTGACACACCGGCTCGGACCGCGCCCGGTCGCGGGACCGCATTCCAGGTGGATGGCACTGCGAGCCCGCCACAGGCTTGAGGCCGGACGCCTCCAGACAATGCCGACGCGACACAGCAACGTATCGTGCGATATCAAAACCTCTGGCTGGACGGCGGGCGAGCGGGCTTCCTGGCCGAGCCCTGCCTGACTGGCTGATCATGGGATGATGAACGCGCCGCGCTGGATCCGGCGCAGTTGTTCCAGGCCCCGCCGGGCGTCGGCATAGGTGCGATACCTGCCGGCCATCACGACCCAGACCGCCTCTCCGCCGCGCGGCAGGTTCTCCTGGACCGCGTCGACGCGCTGTTCCCGCATCTTCCGAACGAACTCGGCGGCGTTGTTCGAATTGCGGAAGACCCCCAACTGGACGGCGAAGTAGGGATGCCGCCACTGGGCCATCCGCCGCGCCTCGGTCGCAATGGGCCGATTGCCGAAGCGGTGAATGATTTCGCGGAACCAGCGGGAGGCATCTTCCCATTCGCCGGCGCGTTGCGCCGCCATCCCGGCGGTGTAAAGCAACTCGTCCTTGGGCGGCGAGGCGGGTAGATCGGGCAGTGCCTCGCTCAAATGCCGATGGGCCGCGTCCCAGTCGCCCAACTGGTACGCTAGCGAACCGCAGGAGGCCCGGCTCAGGGCCGTCAGGTCGTCGCGTTTGCTCTTCCGCGTCGCCGCCTGGAAATCGTCGATCGCGGCCTTGACCTGGCGCGATCGGGCGCGGCACAGGCCTCGAATGTAATACGCCTCGGCGATTTCGTTGGCGTCACCGAAATTCTGGATGAGCCGATCGCAGCGCGTCGCAGCCCCCGTTACGTTGCCGCTGCGGTACATCTGGTCCGCCTCTCGCAGCAGCCGCTTCTCGGTCGGTCCCATTTCCGTGCAGCCGGCTGCCAGAACCATCACCAGAGCCGGACCCGACCACCACCTTTTCCATCTTCCCGACATGTCGCGTGAGCTTCCTGTCACCGGGTCACCTCGAAAAAGTCCCTTTCTCTTCGCCGCGACTGGCTCCGGAATGCCGCCGGTCGCATGGACGACCCGCGCGGCAACGGTTAGCATGATGCCTGAGGGGCATTTTGTCGAGTCGGAACCACTCCATGCTCATCGGCCGATTTCTCGAAACCGTCCAGAGGCACGGCCGTAAGGTCGCCGCCCGAGACCCCTTTCAACAAGTGACCTACGCACAGCTCGCGCTGGCTGCCCGCGCGCTCCGGCGCCTCGCGCTGGCCGAGATACGCTGCGAACGGGTGGGCATCATGTTGCCGGCCTCGGTCGGGGGGCTTGCCACCACGCTGGGAATGCTCTGGGCGGGTAAGACGCTGGTTCCCCTCAATTTCCTGCTGTCCGGCGACGAACTCGAAAACGTCATCCGCGACGCGCAGATCGATTGCATTATCGCAAGCCGGTATTTCGAACAACTGCTCGAGCCGCTGCCCGTGCGGAAGATCTACCTCGAACGCGTCAGCCTGAAGCGCCGTTGCCTTTTTGAGACGTTCCGCCGCCGGCCCGGTCCGCCCGAAGCGGAGCCCGATTCCCTGGCAGCCATTGTCTACACCTCGGGTTCGACGGGCGAACCGCGCGGCGTCTGCCTGACGCACCGTAACCTGATGTCCAATGTCGAGGCGGCCATCGCCCACCTCGAAATCACCTGCGATCACCACCTGCTTGGCATACTGCCGCCGTTCCACGTCTTCGGACTGATGACCGGCCTGTTTCTGCCCGTGACGCTCGGCACGACGATCACCTACATTCCGCGTTTTTCCCCCCAGCAGGTGCTCGAGGTGATCCGCCATTCCGACATCTCCATCGCCATAGCGATACCCAGCATGTACGCGGCACTGGCCCGTATGAAAAACATCGACCCGGCGGACTTCGCCGACATCGAGCTGGTCGTCAGCGGCGGCGAACCGCTCCCCGCGCAGGTTTATCACGAAATGCAACAACGGGCCGGTGTGAGGCTCCTGGAAGGCTACGGTATGACGGAGACCTCGCCGGTGATCGCCTGCAACCAGAGATGCGCCCACAAGTTTGGGACGGTCGGCCGGCCGCTGCCCGGCGTCGAGGTGCGCGTCTGCGACCCGGCGGGCCAGTTGCTCGCGACCGGCCAGGAGGGCGAGCTTCAGGTGCGCGGCCCGCTCGTCATGCCCGGTTACTACCGACGGCCCGAACAGACGGCCGCCGTCCTGGATGAGGATGGCTGGCTGCACACCGGCGACATTGCCCGCATCGACGAGGAGGGTTTCATTGCGATCACGGGCCGGGCCAAGGACCTCATTATCGTGGGAGGGGAGAACGTCTATCCGCGCGAGGTCGAACGCGTTCTCGAGGACCATCCCGCCGTCCAGGAGGCCGTCGTCTTCAGCCGCACCGACGCCAGCCGGGGCGAGATCGTCGTCGCCTGCGTGACGTGCAAGGAGGGCATTTCGTGTTCATCGGAGGATTTGCGGTCTTTCTGCCGCAAGCGCCTGGCCGGCTACAAAACACCGCGGCATATGTACATCCTCAGCGAACTGCCCCGCGGCCCCACGGGCAAGGTCCTCAAGAACCAGTTGAAAGCACAGGTGGGTGCCGGAAGTCGAGGCTCGGCCGCACCGGGCGGCATATAATCCCCCTGGTGGGGAGGTGGCGCCTCGCTCCTTTCTTTCCCCGAACAGGGCGTGGCGCAGACAACCTTGGTTTCCGCCCCTTTGGAGGTGCCGCATGGAGCTGGTGACTCAATTTTCCGTGTTTCTGGTTAACAAGCCTGGCGTGCTCGCCCAGGTGACCCGCCAGATCGCCCAAGTGAAACTCAACATCATCGCGATGACGATGAGCGATTCGAGCGAACACGGTGTGCTCCGTCTGGTAACCACGGACGGCCAGCGCGTTCGCGAGGCTTTGGCCGCGTTGAATCTGACGGTTACCGAGACGGAAGTCCTGCTGATCACCCTCCCGAATCGCCCCGGCGCGTTGGCGGATGTTTGCCAGAAACTGGCCGACGCCCACATCAACATCAGCTATGCCTACTGCACGACCGGTGCCAGCGGCGGCAAGACCAAGGGCGTCTTCAAGGTGGCCGACGTCAAGAAGGCGATGAAAGTCCTCAAGGAAAGGGCACCCAAGACGCGCGATATGAAAAAGAGGATCCGCCGAACGGCTAGATTGCGCTGAATGGGGGGGTGCAACGTCACGATTTCAGGAACCGGCACGTGGGGGACGGAGGCGCGTGCTCAGTTACTTCGCTGCCGCAGCTGTGTGATCGTATCGAGTACTTTGCGGGCGCTGCGGACGATCTCGGTCCGGTAGCTCGGTTTGCTCAGGGGCCCCTCGACCCGCACCTCCACGAGCTCGCGCGCAACGCCCTCCATGAACTCGCTGAGCACTTCCAACCGCGGCAGCCGGACGGGGCCGCCGACCAGCAAGGCCAGGTCCAGCGTTTGGGTCGGGGTATGGACGCGCCCCGCACCGATCATCGACAATCCCCTGCCCCGCAGGTCGATCTCGTCGAGGATGAGCGACTCGCCGTCGATCGTGTAGCGCAGTTGTACGTCGTGAAACGCAGCCTCGTCGAGCGACCCTTCGAGGACGCGCATCATCGCCACGAGCAACGGGACGCGAAGCATTTGCGCTTGGTGGATCGATACGCTTCCCCCGCCGCGGCGGCTGGCGTAGTCCCCGAAGCGGCCGACCACGTTGAGGTGGCCCGTGACCCGCCCTTCGAGGCGGGTGGGCAGGGGATCCCCGTCGGGCGCTTTGTTCAGAAACGCACCGAGCGACAGCTCGTGCGCCGACAGCGAAACGCCATAGACGGCCCCCTGCGGCTGTTCGTCGATTTCCAGCCGGCCGGCGACCCTGCCTTCGCAGAATCGGCCGAAAATCTTGTCGATTACGAACTGCGTTCCCCCCGCCGGCCGCGCGAATTGAGCCCGCACGTCGGTTACCGGCCGACCGTCGACGGCCAACTTCGCCAGCTCGAAGCGGCCGTCGGCCGACCAGTCCCCCTCCATCGCCACCTGTCCGTCGATCGTACCGACGATTCCCGAGAGCTTCACACCGGCGTCCAGTGTCGCCTCGCGGAGCGCGAGCCGACCTTGAAGCGACCACTGCGCGGGTTCCTCCGGCGCGACGACCGTTACACGCAACGGGTCAAGCGACAGGTCGAACCGTCCCTGCGGCTGATAGTCGTTGTAGAGCCGGCGCAGCCGCCACGGCAGCGCTTCGCGCAGCGTCTCCGAGAATGCCACGTCGCGCGCTTCCACGGTCAGGACCGTCTCGGTGCGGTCGCCGTCCAGTGTTACCCGGCCGGCAAGCTCGAATGTGCCTTCGTTGGTCCGTCCCGCAAGCCGTTCAATCGTTACCGCATCGCGCGTCACCCGCACCCGGCCCGTCAGCCCCTCGGCCGGCAGCGCGAACGCCTCGTAGCAGGCCCGCGCGTCGAGCGGCTCGATGACGACCGCGTAAGGTACGGCCGCGTCGCCGGCCGGCTGCGTGGCCGGTGCGGGACGGGTGGTCGCGACGGCGTCGTATCCGTACCGCACGTCCACGCTGGCTGCACCTTCCGGCGAGAACTGATCCCAAACCGAACCGGCAGCGGCAGGCAGCACCGCGCGGAGCCGGTCGTCCAGCGCCAGATGTGGGCTGTGCAGGTGGAGCGAGAGGTCGGCCGACTGCTCGTCGAGGGGGATGGTTCCGTCGATGCGGACCTGCGATTCGTGGAAAGAACCCTCGAACGATGACAGCGTGAGCCGCTGCGGCTCGATCCGCATCCGTGCCTGCACGCCGGTCAGAACCTCATCCGTACCGGGCAGCGCGATGGAGCCGTTGGCGACATCGGCTGACAGGTCGCAGGCCAGAGGCTCTCCCGGTGACGGTGTGAACAGACGACCCTGAATGTCGCCGCGCCCGCCGGGCTGAAGCATGTCGAAAAGCCGTCGGCCGCTGTCCGGCAGCGCCCGGCCCAGCACCGCGTCGAGCGCTACGCCCGTCGCCTTCAGATCGAGATCCAGGGATGCGTCGGGTTCCAGCAGGTGCTCGGCCTGGCCATTGACACGAACCTCCCCCGATCCGTGCCGCGCGCGGAGGTCGTGGGCCGCCATCCGCCCCCCGTCGATCTCGAGCCGGCCGGTAAGACCGTCGAGCGGGTAGGGAAACCACGTCATGTCGAGCGAACCGTCCTGAAAGTCGATTGCGACCTTGGTTTCCCAGGGCTTGGCCTCTTCCGTGAGCGGGACGGGGGGGCGTGTCATGGCGACATGCACCTCGGCCCGGACGTCGGCGTTGAATTTGCGGATCGCTTCGGCCTCTTCGGGTTCGAGGCATCGCAGCAGCGCCTCGTCGAGCGCGATGTCCCGGCCGACAATCTCCAGTTCGCCGCCCTTGTAAACGCGCCCGCCCAGCAGGCCGTTGATCGTGACATGGTTGCGATCCTGACGTCCCGCGACGTCTTTTAATTCGATCAGCCCGTCGGGACGGAAGTGGACCACGCCCGTCATGTCTGACAGCCGGTACGGAAACAGGATGTACCGTGCACTTGCTCCGCGGAACGTGAGGGTACCCTCGGCGAACTGGACGCTGCCGTCCGGACCGACGTCGCGCGTCAGGTGGAACACCGCATCGACCGGCCCGCGCCCGTCGAAATCCACGACGGCGCTTTGCAGTTCCGGTATGGCCTGAACGAACCGGCTTTCAGCCTCGGTCGGGGCATCGTCGTCGCGCGGCAGGGGCAGGCCGGCCAATGCCCAGGTCAGGTCGAAGCCCATTGCCGCGAGCCGTTCGGGAAGCGCGCCCTTTTCCGGCAGCACGAGTTTCCCCTCGACCGCGATGGAGGCTTCGCGGAGTCGGCCTTTCAGGTCGAGCTTAGCGCCGGTTGCGTCGAGCTGGACGGTGCCTGTAGCGTCGACGAACCGCAGGTAACGCTCGCTCGGTGGGGCGGCGCGATCTTCCTGGCAGACGGGAACCGACATTCCAATGTCCCGGACAGCGACGGTGGCTGCCCATTCCCCGTCGGGGTCATACCTGAACCGTTCGACGCGAAGGTTTCCGCTGGCTGCCAGCGCGTCCAGTGCCTGGGCCGCTTCGGGCGGGGCAGCCAACATGAGGTCACGGATTGCCAGCGACGGCAGGCTGCCGGCCACGGTGCCGTGCGCGAGGTCCAACCACACTTCAGCCGTCTCGGAGGCCGGCGTGCCCGGCCCGCCTTCGGTTGCTGTCCGGGTCAGCGTGATGCGGTAGAGGATAGGTTGTTCGGGGTCCGGTCGAACGTGGCCGTCCAGTTGGTGCTCGCTCGTCTTGCTGCGCCCGCCCGCGTCGAGCCGTTGCTGTAGGACGCGGACGCTCCTCAGCCGCACCTCCGGCAGCCGTTTGATCCGCTGTCCCCGCACCGTCCGGTGGGCGAGCATCTCCTGGAAGTTCCACCGCCCGTCAGCCGACCGGTAGAGCAGGGTGAGTTCCGCGTCGTCGGCCGCCACCTCGGGTACGACCAGATCGTCGGTCCGCAGGTTCAGCGGGTTCAGCCGCAGAAAAATCGTTGCAGCCCGGCAGACGGTCCGCGCCTCGAAACCGTTGTCGTTCGGGTCGAACCGCTCGGCAGCCGGCACGGCGACCGCCACGTCGTTCAGGCGCAGCCCTTCGAACAGGCTGAACCGCACACTCCCGATTCGAGCCTCACCGCCTGTCGTGGATTCGAGCCATTTTTGTGCCAACGCGCGGAGCCGCGTTTCGTCGGTCGCCCGCCAATAGGCTGCCAGTCCGCTGAGCAGCACGATGAACGCGCCCAGTCCGACCACCTTCCGCCAGAGCGACGGCCGCCGGCGACGTGGCGATGCAGGTGAAGATGATCCCGGAAAAAAACGCATACTTCATTCCACAAAACTTGGCGCGACGCCCATTCCGGACGGGCGGCGTACGTCTTTATTTACGAAGGGAATAACACATTGTCCGTTTCGTCAAAAACGGCCCGTTCGGTGCAAGCGGGGGCGTGTTCCGCAGGACGCATCCCCCGCGGAACGGCGCAGCGTCCCGTTGCGCGTATTTCCTGTAAGCACAAACTAACCTGGGACATTCCCCGCGGCGATTGTCCTTTTTGGGGTTCTCTGTCGCCGTCTCCGCAACAGGTGGGCACAACCGGCCGCCGACAGCACGGCCACCAGCGGCACGTACGGTACACGATAACGCACGCTGCCCACGAAGACCATGTGCAGAACGGTTACCGCCGCTACCGGGCACAGGAGCACGAACCACGCATGTACCGCCCGGCGGTGAACCCACCACCCGACCGCGGCCGTTGCCAGTACGAAAACCATGAATACGGCACTGACGATGGCCGGCGTTCCCCCGCGGTATTCGGGGACATTGGGTGTCAGGGACCAGGTTCGCAGGAACTTGTGGCCGGCCAGCTTCAGCACGCGTACGGGGTCCTGCCGGGCGTCTTCGAGGGCGCGTGCCTGGAACCAGGCGTTCCAGTGCGTTT
>Ga0272443_10001179_pt1 | contig 40423 bp, 36 predicted proteins | sample SSMAcet12_FD_193581 | JGI IMG/M metagenome (GOLD analysis project Ga0272443, IMG submission 193581) | Marine sediment archaeal communities from Little Sippewissett salt marsh, Falmouth, MA, United States - SSM-Acet-12 | ecosystem: Environmental > Aquatic > Marine > Wetlands > Sediment ...
CAGGCCTTCGTCGATAACAGCCTCAGCAAGACCATCAATTTCCCCAGCACAGCCACCCCGGACGATGTCGCCAAGGCCTATCTGTTGGCCTGGGAATTAGGCTGTAAAGGGATCACCGTCTACGTGACCGGTTCCAGAGACCAGGTGGTGCTGGAGACCAAGAAGACCGCCCAAAAGAAATATGAAATGATTGAGATCGAGGATCTGGAGTCGGAACAATCCGCCCTCGCCGAGGCCACCGAACAGCTCCCCTTCTGGCGTGAGACCAAGAAACCCCGTCCCCGGTTCCTGAAAGGCTACACCTATTCCATCGAGACACCGCTGGGCAAAACCTTTGTGACCGTCAACGAAAACGGCGGCAGCCAGCCCTTCGAGGTCTTTGTGAACACCGCCAAGGCCGGCTCTGAGACCGCAGCGCACTCCGAGGCCATCGGACGCCTGATCTCCTATCTACTTCGGATTTCCTCCCCGGTGGAGCCTCGCAAACGCCTCCAGAACATCATGGAGCAGCTGGGTGGCATCGGCGGCGGCCGGTCACTGGGCTTCGGAGCCAACCGGGTCCGCTCCCTGCCGGATGGGATCGCTAAAGCGCTGGATGAATACCTCTATATCCGTGCTTGGGAGAATGAAGTGGATATTGAGGGAGACGACCTTAAAGATGCCCCCAAATTGCCGTTGGACGGCCTTGACAACCCAGAGCAGGGCAACCGCATCATCGGGGAGCTTTGCCCTGAATGCGGCATGGCGACCCTGGTCAACGAGGAGGGCTGCCGCAAGTGCTACACCTGCGGTTACAGCGAGTGCTGAGAGAATAATCCATCAAACGGGCAAGGGTACCTTGCCCGTTTTTTGATTCCAGAGAAATAAGGATTACAATTAATGACTACCTAACCAAAAGATTGAGATTTTTCGGAGGGAGAAATGCCAAACGACTGGACCCAAGACACAGTCAAAGTTGATGATGGAATTGAACTTTTTTATACCCGAACCGGCAAGGGTGAGAAACCCGCTATTGTGTTGGCACACGGTATTACGGATAACGGACTTTGCTGGGGCGAACTGGCAGCCGATCTGGAAGCCGATTATGACCTGATCATGTATGACGCCTACGGCCACGGGAAATCCTCCCGGATCGACCCGGAAAAGCGATTTGATATGGTGGAAGACCTGCATGACCTGATCCAGGCCCTCGACCTGAAGAAACCCTGCGTGATCGGGCATTCCATGGGCGCAGCCACAGCCGCCGGTTTCGCGGCCCGCTATCCCGGCTGGCTCAGTTGCCTGGTACTGGAAGATCCCCCCTGGTCCGATGCCCCCACAACGGATGAACAGATCAAAGAAGGTTTGGAAAACTGGAAAAAGGGAAATCTTGCTGCAAAAGAGAAAACGGCCAAAGAGCTGATTAAAGCTATGCAAAAGAAATCCCCAAATTGGGAAGAGGCCATCCTCCAACCCTGGGCGGAATCCAAACTTGAGATGGACATCGCTGTATTTGACCATTTCCCACTCAACCGGACAGATTGGCGGGAGACTGCCAAAGCCATTGAGGTCCCCACTTTGCTGATCACCGGCGACAACGCCCTCGGCTCAATCGTGACCCCCAAACTGGGTGTGGAAGCCATGGAAATCATGGGCTTTTGCGAATTTGGCCATATCAGCAACGCGGGGCACTGTGTCCGTTACGAGGAATATCAGCCCTATCTGACCATGGTCAAGCTGTTCCTAAAAAGGAACCTGCCGGCCTAATTCAATGACATCAAAAGTCATATGTCCGTCTCTCTCACTGGGTGAACGCACACTTATAGATTGGAACACTTAATGCCTAAACGACTGATCTTACTCGCTGGAAATATCGGTGCCGGAAAGACCTCCCTCACAGAGCGGATCGGTGAACGCCTTGGCTGGGTCACAGCCTATGAATCCGTTGTAAATAATCCCTACCTGCCGGATTTTTATGAAAATATGCTGGATTGGTCCTTCCATTTACAGATCTATTTCCTCGGTCACCGCGCCGATCAGCATATCCACCTGGCCGAGATCCCCGAATCGGCCATTCTGGACCGCAGCATCTACGAAGACGCCCACATCTTCGCCCGCGCCCTGAACCACATGGGTAACCTCAACGACCGGGATTATGAATCCTACCTCCGCCTCTATCACCTGATCGTGGCCCATCTGCCCAAACCCGACCTGCTGATCCACCTGGAAGCGCCGGTGCCCGTTCTGATGGAACGAATCCGCCGTCGCGCCCGTGATATTGAAACCGGGATCAGCGAGGACTATCTGGCCCTCCTGGCGCAGTTTTATGAGGAATGGATCAAAGATTTCGATCTCTGCCCAGTGCTCACCATCCGCAGCGATGACCTGGACTTCGTACACGAAACACAGCACCTTGATATCGTTGTCCAGCGGATCAATGACCGTCTGGCCGGCCGGGAAGAGATGATCTTCTAACTGCCGACATCCTGCTTAAATCAAGCATAACCCCTCCTACCGGTTGCGCAGACCCTGTCCATTCGGCGGGTTACACCTGTCTACAGAACCTTATACTTGGGATACTCCTCAGGTTTTTTCCTGCAACTTTTAGTATTGATTCCCGTATATCCTAGTAGAGGAGTGGCAAGGAGACTTTGTGGAAGAACAAGAAGCCCTTTGGATCACCAAAGCGCTGGAAGTAGACGATTCGGCTTTCGGCCATCTGGTTGAGCAATACCAGCGGCCGGTCTTCAGTCTATGCTATCGCATGCTGGGGAACAGCAAAGAAGCCGAAGACGCTGCTCAGGAAAGCTTCCTCCGAGCCTATCGCTATCTAAAACGATATGACACCAACCGTTCTTTTGCAACCTGGCTGCTGTCCATTGCATCCCATTACTGTATCGACCAGATGCGAAAACGCAGGCTCGACACCGTTTCCACCGACGCCCTCCCAGCAGAGATCATTGCAGACCATAACGCACCCAACCCGGAACTCGTGTTCCGGTCGCGTGAAAAAGAAGCTATGATCCAAAATCTATTAAACACGCTCAAACCGACCGACCGCGCGGCCATTATCCTGCGATATTGGTATCAATACTCAGAAATCGAGATCGCAGAAAGCCTGAAGCTGAGTGTCAGTGCAGTCAAAAGCAGGCTTTTCCGGGCACGTCAGGCCCTGGCAAACGGGATGACGACCGCAGAAAGCACCTTATCGGTGAGTGAAAGGAGACCTGATGAGTCACCAGCCCTTTGAAACCTGGTTGTTATCAGAAGAAAATCTGGATGAGGAGCAGGAAAAAGCCCTGCAAACTCACCTGGAGGACTGCCGTCAATGCCAGCAGCTCTCCCATTCATGGACTCAGGTGCAAAGCCTGATATCCACCAGCGGCGTTCCCGATCCCGCACCGGGGTTCAGCCAGCGCTGGCAGCAGCGTCTTGCTGTCAGGAGAGAACACCAACAGCAGCGGAGGATGTGGTTCCTCACATTGGGCATTTTAACCACGGCATTGATCATATTCCTCGGCCTGGCCGTCATCACCTTCTCCAGCCATTCTTTGAGCTATGAAATCAGCCAGACCTTCGCCAGTCTTGCCCGAACGGTTGCAAAAGTCAGCCATTTCTGGGAGATGATCCAATCCGTGGTTCAATCCTTCCCCCTGATCATTCCCCTGTTAGTCATCCTGGGTTTGGGCAGCTTCTCCGTCTCCATCACACTGATTATCACCTGGCTCAGTTCACTGATCCGTCTCTATCAACCCGTGAAAGAAGGAGTCATCAACCAATGAAAAATAACCCCAGGATTTTCTCAATTCTTGCACTGGTGATGGTCTTTGCCTTGTTATTCCCAACATCTGCTGTCCAGGCCGCTCCCATCACGGATGGCCGGACAATCTTTGGCGAAAGTTACACCCTTGAAAACGGCGAGATCCTTGACGGCGATCTGAATGTCTTTGGCGGGGTCGTCAATATTATGGAACAGGGCATTGTCACCGGGAATTTACTGGTGGTCGGCGGCGTGGTCACTGTCGATGGCACCGTTGAGGGCAACCTGACTGCAGTGGGTGGTACGGTAACCTTGACCGAAAACGCCTATATTCAGGGAGACCTGATTTCTCCCGGCAGTTATATCAACCTTTCTGAAGGCGCAACCATCCTGGGCGATACCATTCAGGATTGGGTCTTTCCGGACACCAATATTGAAATCCCGAATGTCACCCCTCCTCAGGTGGTCCAATCGCCTGCTCGTGGGATCATATCCACCTTCACCCTCATCGCTCGCGAAGTCGGGCAGCTCCTGGTGATGGTAGCGCTGGGCGCGCTGCTCATGCTGATCCTGCCCAAACCCACCGAGGTGATGACCCAATCACTCGTTGCAAAGCCCTGGACAATGTTAGCCTTTGGTGCCCTGACTGCTTTCGTCCTGGCCTCTGGCAGCATCATTCTCGCTCTGACCATCTGTCTGATCCCCGTGGTGATCCTTTGCTGCGTGGCCTTCGTGATCGCTCTGCTGGTCGGATGGCTGGCGCTGGGCTATGAACTTGGAAAGCTGATGGCTTCCGGCATCTTCAAAACGACCTGGCATCCCGTTTTGACGGCTGTTCTGGGTAACCTGGCCCTCTATCTGCTCGCCAGAGGATTATGGATGATTCCCTGCCTGGGTTGGACTTTGGTGATCCTAACGGCGCTCTTTGGCCTGGGTACGGCTGTGGTGACGCTTCTCGGCACCAACCCCTATCCTCGGACAGTCCTACCTGTCGATGCAGAACAAGAGATCCTCACTTTCGAAGCCCCCTCAGAACCTGACACCGATCAGCCTCAGGATGAAGACTGAGATTTCTTAACAACAATTGATTCCCTCAAACTGGCATGAAGATTGCTGCGTTTGACGGGAAGGAGAAAAAGATGAAAAAACCACTTATTGCAGTCATAATCGTTCTGGCGCTGTCCAGCTTTGCTTGCTCAATCAGCAACATTGAGATGAAAACAGTCGATACCCGGACAGTTTCAGTTGATGAAGACCTGCCCACAAATATGGAAGAGACCGAACTGGCCTTTACTATGACCGGCGGGACGTTCAACCTCAAACCCGGATCGGGCAAGCTGGTCACCGGAGCCATCAGTTACAATGTTGAGGATTGGGAGCCTCAGATCACCCGGAGCAATAACTTATTCGAGATCAAACAGGTCAATCCTTTTAATTTTTCAGGCATCCCAACCAATGATGTCATCAATGACTGGGATTTTGCCCTGAGCGCTTTTCTGCCAATCAACCTCACGATTGAAGGCGGTGCCAGTGAAAACGATTTCAACCTGACCGGTATGCAGCTCACCCATCTCGAGATATTCCAAGGCGCCAGCAAGACCAACCTTCGTTTTGATGCGCCCAATCCGGTCATCATGGATGAGTTAAGCTTCATAACCGGGGCTTCCTCTGCCAACCTCTATGGCCTGGGATATGCCAATTTCAACACGATGGACTTCTCAGCCGGTGCTGGGGATTATTCCCTCGATTTCTCAGGCAAGCTCTCCCACGATGCCTCAGTTGACATCAAGGCCACCATCAGCAACATCACCATCATCATCCCGGCCGGAATGAAGGCCGTGATCATCAACGACGGCACCGTGAGCAACATCAACACCGAAGGCACCTGGCTGCTCTCCGATGACACCTTCACCACACTGGAAGAAGGCCCAACGCTGACCATTAACCTTGAAATGGCCGTCGGAAATGTGACCCTGATTCAACAGGATTCTTAAGAAAAAACGCCTAACAAATGATTTTCGCATTATTGACAAATGATTAAAGCTATGGTTTAATATATTTACTCACTGGCCGGGTGCCCCCCTCACCCGGTCAGTGAGCTTTTTAAGGCAAGAAATCACCTTTCGGAGGCTATTGCGCTCAGCTTATTTCCTGATAGAATTAATAAACATTCACATAATAACGAAAGGGGAATTTTATGGCAGAAACTATAAACCTCGCAATTCTAGAAGATCACCAGGCAACAATTGATGGATATATCCATCGTCTTTCGGATTACACCAATATAAACATAGTCGGCACCTGCCTTTTTAGTGAATGTTTGAAAACGCTGTTAAATAAACAGCCGATCGATATGCTGATTCTGGATATCAACGTGCCGATCAGCAAGGAAAATCGCAATATTCAGCCCATTCACCAGCTTCTGTCTGAACTCAAATCCTCTTACCCCAATCTGTCCATTCTGGTGATATCCATGCATTCCCAACGGGCAATGATTAAAAGCATCCTCGAATCAGGGACCAGCGGTTATATCCTGAAAGATGATTATGACAGCATTCGCAATCTGGGTAAGATCATTGAAACCCTGGCTGAGGGCGGCAGTTATATGAGCAACCGTGTGCGGGACATTTTCTTCAACGGTCATGCCGCTGATTTCACCCTCACCCCCCGAGAACTGGAAGTCCTGTCCGTCTGCGCTGCTTATCCTGATGAAAGTACGGCTGTGCTGGCCGAACGGCTTGATATTGCAAATCCGACCGTCAGGAACTTTCTCCATAAAATTTATCTGAAATTACAGGTTCATGGCCGCGCAGCAGCCATTCTTAAAGCCCAGGAAATGGGATTAATTCCCAGCATCACCCCCAATCAGGATTCTTAGAGCAGCTAATCCTGATATAAACCCTTCTCACGGATATAACGATATACCCTCGGTGTAAGGTAATACCGGTAAGCCCGGTCATCCATCACCCTGTGCCTGATCTGGTTTGCGGCAATTTCCAACAGGGGCGCTGTGACGAAGTTTAATTTTTCCGAAAGCATCGACAATTCATCCAAAAGCCCACTGATATCAATTTCATCCCCCGGCCGGCGCATCACGCCGATCCCATCCAGCATGGACAGGAATTCTTCCGGCCGGTACCAGTGTGGAAGGTCCATCAGCGAATCCCCCCCCATCAGGTAAATCAAATCATCTTCGGGATACTGCTGCCGCAGCAGCCCAACCGTGTCCACGGCATAGTGCGGGCCGGGCCGGTCAATATCCACATGTGAGAGCAAAAAGCCGGGGTCATCGGCAATCGCCAGTTCCACCATTGCCAGCCGGTGATCCAGAGAGGCAATCTCACGCCCCTGTTTATGAGGCGGATCGGGTGTCAGTACCCAAATCGTCAGGTCCAAATTGAGCTGGTCTCGGGCTTCCGCCGCCAAAATCAGGTGTCCGATGTGCGGTGGGTCAAATGTGCCGCCAAAAATGCCCAGGCGTCTCGCTGCCATTCTCAATCCTGCCATTCCAAAGCGTAATCGCCAATCATCACGGTATCCCCCTCTTCAATGCCGGCCTCGCGCAGCGCTTCCTCCACGCCGATGTTCTCCATCAGACGCTGGAAACGCCTTATCGATTCGCGGTGTTCCCAATAGGTCATCGCAGCGGCCCGTTCAATCGCCTCACCGCTCACAACCCAACCTTCCTCAGTATGTTCGATCGTGAAAGCCCGCGGGTCTTCCGAGGCCCGGTAGATCGGCATGGACGCCACCGCTTCGGGTTCGGGTGCGTCCTCCAGCATGGCATAGGTTTTCCACATCAAATCGTTCACCTTCTCGTGCGTCACTGTGGAAATCGGCATGATCTTATAACCGAGGTCTTCAATCGCCTGCCGGACTTCCGGCCAGCGTTCCTGCACAGAAGGCAAATCCATCTTGTTAAACACCACGATCTGGGGTTTTTCCGCGATCTTCTCATCAAACAGCGCCATTTCGCTGTTGATCTGGGAGAAATCCGAGATCGGGTCCTCCGAGAGGCCGTCCAACACATGGATCAGCACCCGGGTCCGCTGGACATGACGCAGGAAGGCAAAGCCCAGCCCCACGCCCTGGTGCGCCCCCTCGATCAGACCGGGGATATCCGCCAGGACCATCACCACATCATGGTCCAGCCGGACCACACCGAGATTTGGAGAAAGGGTTGTGAAGGGATAGTTGGCGATCTTGGGTTTGGCGTTGGAAACCACCGATAACAGGCTGGACTTGCCCGCATTGGGCACGCCCACGATGCCGATATCGGCGATCATTTTCAATTCCAGGCGCAGCGTTTTTTCCTCACTAGGCTCCCCCTTTTCGGCCATCCGGGGGGCCTGGTTGCGGCTGGTCGCATAATGCTGATTGCCGCGCCCACCCCGGCCGCCTTTGGCCACGACCAACTGCTGAAAATTATCCACCAGATCGCCCATCAGATCGCCCGATTGGGCATCATAGACCAGCGTTCCGGGCGGCACACTGACAATCAGGTCCTTCGCCGATTTACCACTCATGTTGTTCGGTCCGCCGGGCTTGCCATCCTTGGCGATATAGCGCGAACGGTGGCTGAAATCAAACAAGGTATTGATCTTGGGATTGACCTCAAGGATCACATTCCCACCCCGCCCGCCGTCGCCCCCATCCGGACCGCCGCGGGGAATATATTTTTCCTTATGGAAATGGACCATCCCGTCGCCGCCGCGACCGGATCGCACTAAAATTTCTGCTTCATCAAAGAACATGGGTAACTTTCACTCTTCGTAATATATTCTTTTATTTTCTAACAACAGGTGTTAATCTTACCGCATTAAAACCAAAACGGGGCCGCCTTCCAGCAGCCCCGTTGCTTTATCTGAAAGGGTTTCGGCTATTTTCCAAATTTTTTGGTCAGGATCGATTCGAGAGTCGGTTCACCGATCTCCTGCAGTTCATAGCGCACCCGCTGGATCGGCTTGTTGATCTTGATAACCCGGGTCAGGTCAATCGGCGTACCGCTGATGACCAGATCCACATCGGCCTTGTTGATGGTCTTTTCCAGATCCCGCATCATCTTATCACCATAGCCCATCGCCGGCAAAATTTGCCCGGTCTCGGGATATTTTTCATAAGTGTCTTTGATGGAGGCAACCGCGTAGGGTCGGGGATCAACGATCTCACCGGCGCCAAAGCGGCGGGCAGCCACGTAACCGGCGCCATAAGCCATACCACCGTGTGTCAGCGTGGGGCCGTCTTCCACAACCAGGACACGTTTGCCGCGGATGGCCTCAGGGTCATCCACAAATAAGGGGCTGGCCCCTTCAATCACCATGGCATCGGGGTTCAGGGCATAGAGGTTATCCCGGACAGTGATCACATCATCAGGATTGGCGGTATCCACTTTATTGATCACAAAGACATCCGCCAGCCGGACATTGGTCTCGCCGGGGTAGTAGCGTGTTTCATGGCCGGGCCGGTGGGGGTCGGCCACCACAATCAGCAGGTCGGAAACATAGAAAGAGAAGTCGTTATTGCCACCGTCCCAAAGGACAATGTCCACTTCCTTCTCAGCTTCGCGCAGGATCGCTTCATAATCCACGCCGGCATAAACGATCACGCCGTTATCAAGATGCGGTTCATATTCCTCGCGTTCCTCAATGGTGCATTCGTGCTTATCCAGATCGCTGTAATCGGCAAAGCGCTGCACCTTCTGTTTCACCAGGTCGCCATAGGGCATGGGGTGCCGAATGGCCGCCACTTTGTAGCCCATCTCTCGCAGGATCAGAGACACCCGGCGGGTGGTCTGACTCTTGCCGGAACCGGTCCGCACGGCGCAAACGGCCACAACGGGCTTGGTGGATTTGATCTGAGTCTTCTCGGTTCCCATCAGGCGGAAATCAGCGCCGGCGGCATTCACCAGGGCGGCTTTATGCATCACATATTCCCCGGGAACATCGCTATACGCGAAAACGACCTGGTCAATATCGTTTTCCTTGATGAGCTTGACCAGCTCGGATTCGGGATAGATCGGGATGCCGGCCGGATAAAGCTCGCCAGCTAATTCCACAGGATATTTTCGACCCTCAATATTGGGGATCTGGGTAGCTGTGAACGCGATGACTTCATAATCCTTATTGTCACGGTAGAAGGTGTTGAAATTATGAAAATCTCGCCCCGCAGCGCCCATGATGATGGTTCGAATTCGTGCCATTGAAGTTTGTACTCCTTGTCTAATAGTTGGTGTAGTTAACGAAAACGGGCATCCTTACATCATGTTGGGAGCATCGATGCCCAGCAAATTCAAACTGGTTGCGATCACCTGCTTGGCCGCCGCCACCAGCCGGAGCCGGTATGACCGGACCTCCGATGGGGCATTCAGCACCTGACAGGTGTTATAGAAATCGTTGAAAGCCTTGGCCAGGTCAAATGCCAGGTTGGCAATCACCAGAGGGCGCAGGTCTTCCGCTGCCCGTTGGACCTCTGCCGGAAGGCGGGTCATCAATTCTATCAGGTCCACCTCGGTTTTTTCAAGGTCTGCGGGGAAAGGCACGGGCTCCGGCATCTCCGAGCCAGACTTGCGCAGGATGCTGCCCGCCCGAACATGTGCATACTGAATGTAGGGGGCGGCCTGGCCGTTGAAGTCCAGAGCGGCATCCCAATCGAAGGTGACCAACTTAGTGTTATCCCTGGAGAGCATAGTATATTTCAGCGCGCCCAGGGCGACAGCCAAAGCGATCGATTCCTTAACGTCCTCCGAAAGTTCGGGGTTCTTCTCTTCAACGATCTGTTTGGCTCGATTGGTTGCTTCGGCCACCAGGTCATCAAAGAGCACCACCGTCCCCTCCCGGGAGGCCATAGTGACGTTTCCGGGCAGGTTCACCAGCTCATAGGCCAGGTGATAGAGCTTATCCGACCAGTCATAGCCCAAAAGCTCGAGGGTCTTGAAGATCTGCTTGAGATAGAGCGACTGGCGCACATCAATCACATAGATTGAGCGATCCAGGCCATATTCCTTGAATTTTTGAATGGCAAGCGGCAGGTCCTTAGTGGCATAAAGCGAAGAGCCATCCGAACGCAGGATCACCAGCACCCGGTATTCATCCTGAGTGCCCGATGCTGCGTCCAGGTCAATGTAGACCGGTTCATCCGGGCGGCCGTCGGTCGCCAGGCCATCCGAAATGAGCTGTTCCACCAATTCCGAACCGGAATCTTCCACTTCGCTTTCGAAATAGATCCGGTCGAAATGTTCACCCAGCAGGTCGTAGATCTGTTTGAAGCCTTCCAGTGACCACTGGCGGGTTTTCTTCCAGAGGTCAACGATCTCGGGATCGCGGGCATTCCAGCGGGCATAGAGCGCCCGAACTTCAGCCTCATTCTCAGGTTCCTGAAAGAGACGGTCCGCTTCAGCATAGATCTCGTTCATCCAATGGGTCTTGTCCGCACCGGGCTGCTCGCCCTTGTGATTTTTAAGATAATTCCACATCCATTTGACCACATGCAGGCCGATATCCCCAAGGTAGTTCGCCCGAACAACCTCATTACCCGCAAATTCCAGAATCCGGCAGACACTGCCGCCCAGAATCACATTGCGTAAATGGCCAACATGGAAAGATTTATGCGTATTGGGTTGTGAATATTCCACCATGACCGTCTGGTGCTTATCCGCGCCGCGGCCATAGTCGCCATCTTCCGCCAGAACAACATCCACCACCCGGCGAGCATATTCCGCCGTGGAAAAATACAGGTTGAGGTAACCCTTCACCGCCTCAATGTGAGAAAGCCCCAGTTCTTCCGGATCCAATGCGGCCTGTAGACCATCCGCCAGCTCAGCGGCTCGTTGTGGGACAATGACCTTCTTCCCCGTTCGGGCTTCCGCCGCAGCAATCGGGAATAAAGGCACTGCCAATCCCCATTCACCACTGAAAGGGATCTGACGAAACTCAATATTGGGATCTTCAATCCCCTGCTGGGTCAGATAAGTCCTGATGTTACCTTTAATGCGCGCTTTTTCTTGATCAAACATGCTATCTCTTTTTTATAGATATTGAACTGGAACAGACCGTATTATAACATTGCCTTGGTACACCATGGCGTGCTTTCACCGGCTGATGCCAACGATCTGTGCGTTCGTTGCCACCATCGTGAGGGTCAGGTCTCCGGAGTTCATTTTCCAGAGCGTGCTGTCCCTATCCACAAACCAGATCGTTTCCAGGGCCTGCCAGGCAACCGCACTGAGCAGATTGGAGTCATCCATAACCAGGAAGGTCGTCTCCAGCGTGACAGGGTCAATGCGAATCACGCTGTAAGTGTCCGATTCCCACATCCCCAGTCCCACGGTGACCAACACAGCACTGTCATCCGGCGCCCAGACCATCTGCCAGGCCTGCCGATATTTCTCCGGCAAGGTCACAGTCTGGTCAATGCCGGTTGCCAAATCACGGACAACAATCCCCAGCAGGTCGCCGGAGACTGCCCGGGCGGCATAGGCTTCGTTGGGCGAAACGGAAGTGGACATCAGACTGCCCGCGGCAGGGAAGATGGTCTCACTGGCACCGGTATTCACGTTGACCTTGATCAGGTCCAGCCCACCATACCCTTCGATGCCCTCAATCACATTCATGTAATAAAGGTATTCCCCATCCTGCGACCATTTTACGGCCGTGGGACGCAGGGGCTGCTCTGTGAGGGTCGCATCCACAAGGATACGCTCATCCGTACCGTCCACATTGAACACCCGCAATTGCACATGGCTGCCGCTCGCGTCAAAACTCATCACCGCGCCCTGGGCAACCTGCAAACCATCGGGGGAAGGATAGATCAGGCCCTCGAAATAACCGCCATCCGCGTTGAGGAATAACAACTCCTGCAAGGCCCCATCAAAACCCACCCGATAGGCGTTTAAATAATCATAATCAATATAGAAAACACCATTGCCTGAAACGCCGCCTTTGCCGCCGATGCCAAAACTCGGTGCAGCAAGTCGATTGATTTCAACGCCGGTGATCGGATCCAGCACTACCAGTTCCTCACCTGTCCCGTAAACCACCGGCAGGGGCTGTTCCGGCGCTTCCGTCGCAACGGCGCTTTCCGTTGCTATTTCCGTTTCATCTTCTGTGGAAATGACCTCGGTGGAATGGGCGATTGTCGTCTCCTCAACCGCGGGCGTTTCAGTGCCCTGGTTTGGCAGACTGCATGCCAACAACGCCAGGATCAGAAATAAACCAGCCAGCCAGGCCTTGTTTTTCATTGCATTCTCCTTTTCCAAATGCGCAAAGCGGGAGCGAATTCGCTCCCGCTAATTTTACTTCAATACGTTGAAGAAGTCTGCTGACGGTTAGGTCTGCCGACTTACTCCATGCTATTGAGCTGCTTCATCAGGCGGCTCTTGCGGCGTGCGGCGTTATTTTTATGGATAATGCCTTTTGCAGCGGCTTTGTCCAAGGCTTTCAAAGCAGCCATGGCCTTGCTGCGGGCATCTTCCTTTTCGCCGGATTCGATCGCAACAATTGTGTTGCGGACGGCTTTGCGGGCGGTGCCACGAAAAACGCGGTTCTGAATACGTCGCTTCTCATTCTGACGATTGCGCTTGATTTGCGATTTAATATTTGCCAAGGTACTTCCTCCAATAAATACTGGATCGTTCTTCTTATAATTACGAAAGAATATTTTACCTGACCCAATCCAATTTGTCCAGTCAGTTTAGCCCTTAACCCAGCTAATCGTCAAGCTGAAATTGCTCCAGATAGGATTTAATCTCAGGAATCGCGACCAGACGGTCGTAGAAGAAATTATTAACCACATTGATCAACTCCTTGCGAGCGGCCTCTGCCTGCATGTTGAGTTCATCATAGTTATCCTGATTTTTGATCGCGTCCCTGAACCGCAGGATACGGGCCACGATTTCGGCTTCCCGGGCGTCTTCCATCACCCGGATCACCTCCAGCATCAGGTCCTCTGCCTGCTGGAGTAGTTGTTCCTGCTTGAACGAGGCCTTGACCTGAACGGCATCATCCACCGTGCGGATCAGCGACCAGACCTGATAGAGCATCGAGGTCGGTTCATCGAATAACTCCCGCAGGAACACGGCTTCTTTATAGCGTCCCGTCAGTCGGAAGATATTATACATTCGCTTGGCAGCCTTGCCGTAATTGATGTGTTTGGTCACATACTTGCGGACCTCCCCCTCCAGCGCCTTCACGTAATCATCCAGTGCGTCCGCACTGACGTGCTGGGCCAGCTTGGAGAAAATCGGCACTGATTCAGCCTGTAAATAGACTTCCTGGAAATAGGGGTCCAGATAACCGTCCAGCGGCGTGATCGCGCCATCCAGCGCTTCCCAGGTCACATCCAGCATGTTGCTGGCATTCGCAAGGGACCCCCGGATCGGGTCAGCCACCACCCAGTCCAGCTTGCACCAGCCCGGGTTCTGGGCGGCTTCTTCCCAAAGGATCTCGAAAGGTTTACCGTCCTCGGTGAAGCCCACCTTCTTTCCCGCTTCAATTTCATCCGGCCGCCAGGAGATTGGTGAGCCGGCCGAGAAAGTAGCCTTTCCCTGCACAAAAGGCGCAGGATAGGAGCCGAGTTTGACCTCAATCAGTTGATATGTGGGGCCCTGCCGAAAGTCTAGAGCTTTTTGGCGCATAATCTCCGCCAAAACCTGGCAAGCCTCTGCCTTAGTGGGGGCAATGATATTGACCCGCTCAAAATAGTCACAGTCGCCTGGATAGCGTTGAATCTTCGACTGCGCTGAGGAGCCGGAAAGGGCCAGGGCGGTCTCCACCTTGCCCGGGATATCCAGAAATTCCACCAGGCCGCCAATCGTGCGGAAATATTCCAGCCTTTCCGGGCTGAAGTCCAGCATGGCGATGTTCTGCCCGAAGACGCCCGTCCGCTCATCAATCACGATATCGCTGCCTGAGCCCGCGGCCTGGATCGCATCCAGCCAGGCAATGGCCTCGGCCTCGTCCAATTCAACATTCATCCGCCGCGCGGATTCCATCACTTCCTGCAGTTGTTTGTGGGAATAAGAATCTACCATCCGAAAGACCTCCTGATGCTTATTTTTCATTCAGCATACATTAATCTGACCAATTGAGTCAAGAATCTGGCTTCAATGAACCTGGAATAATCCCCAATCAAAATGCAACCATTCCGCGTTTATCATCGTATAATAGTCATCCGTTATAATGAAATCAGGTTGGCCGGATGGACGCGTGACTTCGGTCGCGAGGAAAGTCCGCACACCACAGGGCAGCACGCCGGGTAACGCCCGGAAGCGTGTAAACGTTTGGAACAGGGCCACAGAAAGCAAACCGCTCCCCCAGGGGAGTAAGGGTGAAAAGGTGGTGTAAGAGACCACCGGCAGGCGCAGTAATGCGTCTGGCCAGGCAACCCCCGTGCGGTGCAAGGTCAAGCAGGAGAGAAGCCTTCGGGCGGGAAGCACCCGTTTCCCAATCATCTCCGGGTAGACTGCTGGAGCTTTGGGGCAACCCTCAGCCTAGATAGATGTCCATCCAGGCGGGAACTCCGCCGGACAGAATGCGGCTTATAGGCCAACCTGATTTTTATTTCTATTCGCAGGGGAGATATTATGACTGAAAATAATTTTCAAAGGGTGGGATCGTTGAGTAACGCCCATGTTGGGCGAGAGTTTGAAAATAGAGTTTTGGAATATTTTTCAATGGAAGGAATCAAACTTAGAAAACGTTTTTTACTCGAAATCGGGGTTGGTAAAGTCAAGAAATCGCACGAGTTTGACCTTGGAAGCGAAAAGCAGAAAACCATTATGGAATGTAAATCCCATAAATGGACAGAAACCGATAAAGTTCCAAGTGCAAAGATGACAACTTGGGATCAGGCGATGTATTACTTCGCAATTTGTCCAGAGGGCTACCGTAAGATATTGATGGTTTTACGTGACTTTTCAAAAAAAAGAAATGAGACCCTCTGCGAATATTATATAAGGACCAAGAAACACCTCATTCCTGACGATGTAGAAATTTGGGAATTTGATGAGGATCGACAAACTGCATCCAAAAAGAAATAATAAATTGCCAGTTTACTGAGTACAACCCCATCCCGCCTTCTGCACCCTTCCCCTCGGTGAGGGGAAGGGACGGGAAAGGGGTCCTTATCCCTCATCGCGCAATCCGGCCAACCGTAGGTCACGTGCCGCGACGCGCACGTGACACCCTCGTTCCCCCATCCCGCCTTCAGCACCCCTCTCCACTTTGTTATAATGATCGCCATGAAGCCCATCAACAAACCACCAAAGGACATTGCAATGCAACCGTGGTTCACAATTGACCAGATCACAGAAGACACCTACATCCTCAGCGAGTATCGTCATTGGGAAGAAACCCACAGCTATTTACTCATCGGCGCCCAAAAAGCCCTCCTGATCGATACGGGACTCGGCATCGCCAACATTAATGCTGAAGTGCGCGAACTGACCGACTTGCCGGTCACAGCGGTCGCGACCCATATCCACTGGGATCACATCGGCGGGCATCGCTATTTCCCGGATTTTTACGCCCACGGTGAAGAACTCAACTGGCTCAACGGAGAATTCCCATTGTCCCTGGACCAGATCAAAGCCATGGTTCTGGATCGCTGCGATCCGCCCAACGATTTTGATGTAGATAACTATGAATTCTTTCAGGGGACCCCAACCCGGGTGCTGAAGGATAATGACACGATAGACCTCGGCGGACGAGTTCTGCAAGTTTTGCACACACCAGGCCACTCCCCTGGACACATGTGTTTTTATGAGGAGGATCGGGGCTGGTTGTTCACCGGAGACCTGGTTTATAAAGACACCCTGCTCGCCTATTACCCCTCCACAGATCCGCAAGCCTATCTAAAATCCATTGAACGCGTCGCCGCACTGCCGGTGAAGCGTGTCTTCCCTGCCCATCACAGCCTGGACATTCAACCTGAAATCCTCACAAGGATGCGAGACGCATTCAGAGGACTGCAAGCAGAGGGTAAACTGCACCACGGCAGTGGGATATATGACTATGAGGATTTTGCCATCTGGATATAGCTAAACATTCCTGTAGAATAACCCCATCCCGCCTCCGGCACCCTTCCCCTCGTCAAGGGGATAGGACGGGAAAGGGGTCTTAGCACCTCATAACCCACTAACCCCCAGCCACATATTGATTATCCCCTCCATTCTTTATATAATGAGGTATGCCGGAAGTCATCTATACAATTGGGCACGGCAATCTATCCTTCATGAAATTCGTCTCACTGATCCAGGCGAATAACATCACCCAAATCATCGACATTCGCAGCATCCCCTACAGCCGAAAAGCACCATGGAGTAATAAATCGCGCCTGTCCCAGCTATTGAAGCCTCTCGGCATCCGTTATACGTATCTTGGGCACAAATTCAGCGATAAAAGTCAGACCTTTCAACACCCGGGGCAATCATCTCAGCAAAACTCCGCCCAGGCCTATCTGGACGCAGTCTCAACCGTCATTCAAGCCGCCGCCAAACGGCAAATTGCCCTGCTTTGTGCGGAAGGCGATCCCGCTCGCTGTATTCGCCAGAACGTCATTGCCCAAACCCTCCTCAGTCGGGAAATCGAAGTCCAGCACATCCTCCAAAACGGCAGCGTCATCGAAGCCTGGCAGGAACCCACCAACCCCAAACAACCCGAATTATTCTGATCATTAGGTTTCAAACACCTGTTACCTAAGTCATTATTGTTAATTTTAATTAATTAGAATAACGAGGTAAAAATGAATAAACCCACCCATCCGAAATTCATCGTGATAGCTGTCCTGTTAATCTTCCTCCTCTCGAGCTGTAACCTGCCCGGCCGGTCACCGGTGAATATCACCATCACCAGCCATGAAAATGGACAACCCATCGTCCTCGGCCAGGAAGCCCGGATCGTTTCCGTGGCGACCTCCTCCAAAGGGATCACATCCGTTGAGCTGTATATCAACGGCGTCCTGCTGGAAACGACCACCCCGCCGGAGGGTACCCCCAAAGAGTTCACCGCAGACCAACCATACATCCCCGATCAGGAAGGGAATGTGATCCTCTCCGTTGTGGGCTATGACGCCAAGGGAAACCACTCCCAACCCATGAGCATTACCCTGACCGTCGTTCAATCCCTTGAGGGCGGTGACGGATCCATAACACCCACCATTACGCTTACACCGGAAGGGCTGGACCAGACCCAGACAGCCGCCGTGGGCTGCACCAATCAGGCGACCTTCGTTTCGGATTTGACCATCCCGGCCAACACGGTCCTGACAGCCGGCTCGAACTTCACCAAGATCTGGCGGGTATCGAATATGGGCACCTGTGATTGGGTCGGTTACCAACTCGTACATGCCAGCGGAGATTTATTGGGTGCATCCTCGCCCCAGGCCCTCCCCCTGGTCACAGCCGGCAGCAATGGCGACCTCAGTGTGGAAATGACCGCCCCCGGTTCTCCCGGCACCTACACCTCCCTCTGGCGGATGCGGGCATCCGATGGCACTATCTTCGGGCCGGACCTGACGGTGACCATCATCGTCCCTCAAAACCCAACCCACACGCCCAATTCCACCGCCACCTTCACCCCCACAGTGACCGTCACCCCAACGGCCACCACTGGGCCGGTTTCCGTCAGCCAGCATTATGAAGGCCTGTCCCTGAGTTCCGGTGCAACAGTCCATACAACCGTCAACTGTCCTGCCGGGTCGGTGGTCGTCTCTGGCGGCTACGCTGCCAATGACGGCGTGCGTGTCTGGCACTCCACGATGGATGGCAACGGCTGGCGGGTTTATGCCACCAATACCACCGGATCGAACAAGGCGGTCAATGTATATGCCGTCTGCCTCCACAACAGCGGCGGGACCACAGATGTCGAATACACCCAACAGCACATCAATGTCAGCACCTTTACCAACATTGTTGCCAGTTGTCCTTCCGGTTCGGTTGTAACCGGCGGCGGTTGGGTGATCGGCACAGACACGGATGTATCCCTCTACAACTCCAGCAAATCCGGAAATGGCTGGCAAATCTACGTACAAAATGATGGCGGAGGAACACCATTGATCAATGTTTATGCTGTCTGTCTGGCTGGCACATCAGGTACCACGACCTCCGTCAGTGACAGCAGTGGTGTGATACCACCCGGGGATATCGAACATCTCGTGATGACCTGCCCTTCCGGCAGTTACGTCACGGGCGGCGGTTTCGCCGTCAACACCGGCGCGGAAATCTATAACGAAACCACCACCGGAAACGCCTGGCAGATATATGCCCGGAATAATACCGCGACCCAGAAGCTCCTCTTTGGCTACGGGATCTGCTATTCACCCTAAGCCTCTCTGCTCATCAACTCCAAAGTGCAGGCCGGATTGGCCTGCACTTTTTCTTATGCCACCGGGCGTTCTGGGTATAATTAGTTAAATCACAAGAAAAAGAGGTCTGCATGCCAGAAAATCCAATCTTCCACTCATCGATCATTGAAAAGATCCGAACTGCAGAAAAAGCGGAAATCATCCAGCCGATCGAGGTAGGCAAAACCAACCTCGAAAATGAGCTGGTCTTTTTTATTAAACCCGAACTGCTTGATGTGCAGGACGATTCCAAGATCGAAAACAGCCTGCATCTGATCCAGGAACAATTCAATGCCTACCGCGTGACCATCAGCGGCGCGGCGATCTTCCCCGGCGCCATTCTGGAGCAATATGAGATTATGAACCGCCACTATGGGTTCATTAACCAGCTCTCCCGGCTGGCCTCCACGATGATTGATGCCGAAACCCGCCAGGCGATGTTCGCAAAACTGGGCCTGAAGGACGATGGTGAATATAAGATCCTCGGCGGTCACGAATTCCTCAAAACCTTCAACACCGATCTGGACACCCTTTCAGAGGTGTGGTTCGGCAAGGGTGCGCAGAAAATGCGAAGCGGCTTCTATTTTGTGGACGACACATTCCAGGGACAGCCTATCCTGCTGGTCAACGGATTCCATCCCTCCCAGTTGGCGCACTTCACCCGGTCGGATCACCGAATCCTGTTGATTCTCCTGCATACCAACACGGATTGGAACCGGATGAAATTCAGCCTGGTGGGTGACACCTTCCCGGAGCGTGCCAAACCCGCCTCCATTCGCGGCATGCTCTATGCCGACCCGGAGAAGTACGGTCAGTCGGAGGTCGGGATCAACACCAACGGCGTTCACCTTTCTGCCGGCCCCTACGAGGCAGCCTTTGAAGTGGTGAATTTCTTTGGCAACCTATTGAACCTTGACCCAAAGGCAACGCCCCCTGCCGCCATTCAGCGATCCATTGATGCCGGCGTTCCCCATGACCTTGCCCTTTCTCTGTTGGATAACCTCCCGGTAGACGACAGCGATATCTTCTCGGAAACGGAGAACCTGGACACCAAAGACGCCATCCATTTTGTGTTGGATAACCTCGTTTACTGATCCATTCTGGATATAAATCCGTAAAGGAAGGATATGAAACCTATTCAAGAATCCCATCTTTACCAGGAAATCCACCAACAACCGGACCTGATTCGGAACCTGATTGAGAATACTCAGGACAACATCAACGCCCTGGCGGAGGAGATCCTATCCCGCCGGATCAGGCATATCTTCATTGCTGCCCGCGGTACCAGCGATAATGCCGGTCGCTATGCGAAATATCTGCTGGGCGCGCATAATCAGATGGTCGTCAGCCTGGCAACCCCCAGCCTCTTCACCATCTATAACCAGCCGCCCTATCTTGAAGACAGCCTCGTTTTGGGGATCAGTCAGAGCGGTAAAAGCCCGGATATCGTCTCCGTCCTGGAGGAAGGGCGCAAACAGGGCGCGCTGACCGCCGCAATCACCAATATCCCGGATTCGGATCTCGGTAATGCAGCCGATATCGTGCTGGACCTTCAGGCGGGGCCGGAGCTCTCTCTGGCGGCCACCAAGACCTACTCCACTCAGATGACCACGCTGGCCCTGCTTTCCGCGGCGCTCAACCCCCTCCCCCAATATATGGAGGATTTAGCCGCCTTTCCCGATCAGGTTCAAAAGGTCTTCGCCATTGAAGAGCATGTCGCCCAACTGGTGGAACGCTATCGCTACATGTCCCACTGTGTCATGATCGGCCGGGGTTATAACTATGCCTCCGCCTTTGAATTCTCACTCAAGGTGAAAGAACTGACTTACACGATTGCCGAACCCTATTCCAGCGCAGATTTCCTACATGGCCCCGTCGCCCTGGTAGATCAGGGCTTCCCGGTCTTTGTCTTTGCGCCCAGCGGCAAAATGATCTCCGAAATGGTCGCCCTAATCGGGCATGTCAAACAGCGGGCAGCCGAAGTGATTGTGATCAGCGATGAGCCTGAGCCGCTCAAGCTGGCTGACCAGAAGTTGGTCCTTCCCGTTGGCATCCCGGAATGGCTCTCCCCAATCTCGGCCATCATACCCGGCCAGTTATTCGGAATGTACCTGGCACATACCCGCGGGTATGATGCTGATCAGCCTCGAGGGTTGAACAAAGTCACCCAGACCTGGTAATTTCAACAAATACAACAATCCCCGGCATAACCGGGGATATCTTTTTAATTGCCAACAACCTGGCAATCCAAGCCCTTGTGATGAAATTGAAATCTTGAATACTTGCGAAGTGTATTCGTTTTAATATAAAATAGGCTTAACAAACATCCCCCACTGATGCGTGATCCAAATCAATATCCATCCATCTCCGTCATGTACCCGGTTTAATCACTTGACAAGTCGGCCTTATTTTTTGGTATTTAACCATATAAGAGAGAAATTTAGGAGGTATTGATGAAAAAAGCATCGCTTATCGGACTATGTCTATTCACCCTGCTCTCCCTGCTGCTTTCTGCCTGCAATTTTGGCATCATTAATGAAAACGGGGATTCGGCGAGCGCCGCACAAACAATGGTCGCAATTTCCGCTACCCAGACTGCCCTAGCGGAAGCCCAGGCCGGGAGCGAACCGGACACTGATGTGGTTGAGGAGACCGAAGAGGTCATTGAGGAAACCGAAGCACCCGTGGAAGTCACCCACGACATCACCCCCGGATCGCTGCCCTATCTGGAAAAACAATTCTTTGACACTGACTCGTCCACCAATGCCGGAAATGGCTATGTTACCCGTGGGGACGATTTCGTTGCCAACCTGTTTGAACGCCCCTTCACGGAAAGCGAAATGGTTTATCGCCCGGATGTGGACATCACCAAAGCGGAAATCGCGGCGGACAGCACCTTTTACTATGTCACCATCACCTTATCCGGCGAAAATCCAAATGGCGGCCTGGAGGCTGCCTATGGCGTTGAGATTGACGAAGACCGTGACGGCCGGGGAGATCTGTTGGTGACTGTTGACCGCCCGACCTCTTCGGAATGGGACATCGCAGGGGTTGGCGTCTATCGAGATAGTAATAATGATGTCGGCGGCACATCCATTATGCGCCCCGATACAGCCTACTCCGGTGATGGCTATGACGAGGTCGTTTTTTCCACAGCCGTGCTGGATGACCCGGATGCCGCCTGGGCCAAAATGAACACCGGTTCATCTCCAAGCGTGACCCTCGCCTTCAAGAAGTCACTGTCGAGTGTGACCAACTTCGTCTGGGGCGTCTGGGCAGCGGATAGCCTGCTCGATCCGACCCTGATTGACCTGAACGACAACTTCACCGAAGCGGACGCCGGTTCACCCTACCAGGCCCACAGCACCTATCCCCTCAAAGCCCTCAACCTGGTGGACAACACCTGCCGGGAGACCTTCCGATTCGATGCCACAACAGAAATCATGGGATTATGCTATATCCCTGAACAACCTACAGAAGAACCAGGTTCAATAACTGGAGTTGCGTTCGATGATACCGGAGTTGAAGGAGATCTCTCAAGTGAGAATAATGGTCACAGAGAAGCGGGGGAACCACTAACTGTTTATAGCGTCACAGTTTCGCTCCATGAAAGCTCCTGCGCCAATCCCATAATAGCATCAACTAACGCAAAGTCATTCACATTTTCTAACTTGCCTGCGGGACAGTATTGTGTCAATATCTCCCCAAGCGGCAGCATGACAACCGCCTCCAGTCAAACCGTCACGGTTCCAGCAGGCGGAAGTGTATACATAGAATTCGGCTACTATGTTGTTCAATAACAAATAATCCATCTTATTTAATTCGGGGAACCTTTCCGAGGTTCCATATCTAAGAGACCAGGTCATACTTTGGCTTGGTCTCATTTCGTTTCATTACACATGACCATTATTTAATATGACAAAACATAATTTGCAGGTCACGTAGGCGGCCGGAGCCGCCATACGTGACCCCATTTTATCATCGCGAGGAAGTCCCGAAGTGACGAACGAAGCGATCCCGAATAGAACGAAGATGAAAGCCAAACAGATGAGGCTCTGGCCGAACCTGCATAACAGACCGCTCTCAATTTGTCACGTGCGCTTCGCGGCACATGACCTACGCCTAATTTAGGAAGACAAAAGGGGGCTGGTCTCTGTGCCCGCCCCAACAAAAACCCTTCCCCTCGCTGAGGGGAAGGGTGCCGAAGGCGGGAAGGGGTAATTCTTTATCCTGTCACATGCGCTTCGCGGCACATGACCACTTTTCTTATTCGCGGTGAACCATGCCACTTTCCACCCGCCAGGCGGCGTGGCTTTCAATAAATGCCGGTTCAAACATGCTCAGATCGGTGGAGGTCAGGATCGCCTGATCACATTCCGCCAGGGCCGCCAGCAGGTCCGCCCGACGCTGGATATCCAGTTCGGACATGATCTCATCCAGCAGCAACACCGGCCATTCACCCGTCTTTCTGCGCAGATAGTTCACTTCCCCTAACTTAAGTGCCAGCAGGGCCGTCCGCCCCTGGCCACGTGAGCCGTAATCGCCCAGGTCCACCTGGTTGCTGAGGAAGCGCAACTCATCACGGTGCGGCCCAATCGTGGTCACGCCTCGGGCGATTTCTTCCCGCTGGCGTTTCCCCAATGCGGCTGCCATTCCTTTTTCCAGCTCTTCCAGAGTGAAACCCGACCGGTCCACCACGGTGGACACATTCAACATCATCTGCCCCTCAGGCTTCTCCAGCGGGTCAAAAGCCGGCTGGTAATCCAATCGCAGCACTTCCTTGCCGTGGGTCAGGCTGTAATGGATTCGCCGGGCTTCCTCTTCCAGTTCACGGATGGCCTGGATGCGTTCCTTCATGATGAACACACCATGCCGGGCCAGCATCCCATCCCAAACAGCCAATTGTTCCGCATCACCGCCCCTCTCTCCCAGAAGCTTCAAAAGGGCATTGCGCTGGGTGAGCGTTTGGGCGTAATCACTCAAGTGCTGAAGATAGCGGGGGGAGACCTGCGAGATCAATATATCCAGATAGCGCCGGCGGTCTGAGGGGCTTTCCTCAATGATCCTCGCCATCTGTGGCAGGAAGATCACCGCGTTAAACTGCCCCACCACCTCGCTCATCTTCCGTTTGACCCCGTCCAGCAAGACTTCCTTGCGGAAACGCGACCGGCCATTGCCGTTATTGCTCTCCCGAATCAGGCGGACTTCAATCCGGTGTTCTCCATCCTGGCGGATAAAATCGCCCACAATCCGCCCGACGGTCGTGCCAACCTCCGGCAGGGTGAAGTTCATGAGCTGCCGGTCAGAACCAGCATGAAAAGAGGAAAAGGTTGAAAGGAAGTAAATCGCTTCCAGCAAAGTGGTCTTACCCTGCGCATTCGCACCCACCAAAAGAAATATTTCCCGGGGAATATCCAGATCCAGCCGGGAAAATTGGCGAAAATTGGTCAGTGAAAGGCGCTTCAGATACATTATACGTCAGGCACATCCTGGTCATTCTCATCCGGCTGCCAGATCTCATCCGCCCGGTCCGTATAGAGGATGCCGTTGATATGGTCAATTTCATGCTGGAAGATCCGGGCCAGCCAGCCTTCCGCTCTGATCTTCAGGGGCTTGCCGTGCTGATTCTGAGCCGTGACGGTCACTACCCGGGCGCGGTCCACGGAGCCAACCAGGTCCGGTACGGACAGGCAGCCTTCGATTCCCCGCACGGTCTCTTCCGAGCGATTGATTACCTCAGGGTTCACCAACACATAAAGCTGCTTGGGAAATGATTCATCCAGCTCACTCCCAAACTCCACAACCACCAGTTTTTTTGAGATGCCCACCTGGGGAGCTGCCAGGCCAACGCCAGGCGCATCGCGCATGGTTTCGACCATATCGTCCACCAGAACACTCAAATCCTGGTCAAATTCATTAATTACTTCGGTTTCTGCACGTAACACTTTCGCAGGAAAGGTTACGATATTCCTAACTGTCATAATTTACACCTCAATAGCATTCTACCAGTAAGGTCAAAATTCGGCTCAAAGTCCCTCATAGGGTTCGGTTGATTTAAAAGGAGTCTGACCTTCATCGCCTTCCTGTTGCTTCTTTGCCATCCGGTTGTGATAACTGGCAATCCATTCGGATATCCGTTCGCGTTCCGAATCAATTTCATATTGACGCAGCTTCTCCAGCCGCTCACCCATCCGGTAGAAAATGTCCTGTTGGACGGCCGAAGGGTTATAGACAAAATCAAAATTCAGCCGGGCATTCCCAACCGTGATATATACCGTTCCAAAATTGAAAATGTAACCCCAAAATCCCTTGCGTTCATATTCGATACTCAGCACATTTTCCAACGGGGCGGACCGTTTCCGCATCTTACCAAATGGCTTGCGGTCAAAATCAATAATCTGGTCCAGGGTAACCTGGAAGATATCATTCCGCCAGTCCGCATATTGGTAAAGGATCCAGAGAAAATCGACAAACATCAAAGCCACAAGCCCATAAAGCGCAGTGTTCAAGGGGATAAAGGTCAATCCACCCGACACCCGGGAAATCACTACCACCAACATCATCAGCATCAACAGGACAGGCAACCAGGTTGCCCTAACCAGCACGAACCAATGCTTGCGATAAGTGATCGCGCCGTTGGCTTCATAGCGCAGGCGGATGAAATCCGAAAACAGCCATTCCATAAATCCGGGTTCTTTGATGCTCTCTTCGTTTTCCGGCTCTAGCCGCTGGGTGACGGCCGGCCGGGTCATGTCATCCGGAAAGGCCAGGTCATCCAGCTTCTGGCTCAATTTAAAATCCATCATTTCAGCTTCTTCACGCCGATTATAGTCATCCGCGTGATGCCAGTAATTTTTAATCAGACTGATAATCAACTCCGAATGGGCGAGTTCATGCAGCCGAATCGTTCCCACATAGGTCATTACCACAACATCGGCGAAGCCCATCAGGCTCCCCAGCCTTGTCCGCTGTTCACCAACAGACATAATCGTCCGCAGGGGTGCTTCCCTTCGGCTGTCATAGATCATAGCGATCTTTTCAATCCAGACCACCCGTTTATTGGTCAGCAGAAAGTAATCATTCCGCCAGTCAAAAAATATCCAGATCGCCCACAGCAAGGCACCCACGCCCCCAATACCCATCACGAGCCAGCCATAAGGCCGCTCTGGCATCCACAAGATCGCCATCAGGAAACCGGCCACAATGGAACCCAGGCCGGTAAAGATGGAAGCTGCCAGTTTCGCCCATAAGGTCGCAGGATGCCGCCGAGCAACCACCAGGGGATATTCATCCTGACTCAGCCACGAGAAAGGCAGTTGGATCGCCAATTTTCGGCTTTCCACCGCAATTTCAAGGCGCTCTTCAATGTCGGGCAATTCCTGATAGATATAAAGGTAACTATCCACATCCAGGGTAAGCAAAACCACATCTGTGCCGGCAATGGCCCTGTAAAAGCGGGGATCATCTTCAAAGAGCGATTCCTCGCCGAAGTAATCTCCCCGGTGCAGCGTTGAGAACAGGATCTCTTTTCGCTTGTGAATCGTGGTCAGGTCCACCTCGCCATCATAAATGATGAACATCACTTCCGAGGGGCTGCGCTCGATGAAAATCGTTTCCCCCTCACGATAAGTTGACACCTTTAACAAACCCGCCAGGCGATTGATCCCGGCCGGGTCCAAATAACCAAACAGGGGGGATTGTTTTAGGATTTCAATGCGTTCGGATTGTTCAACTCGCATGGCTCTAGTATAAAACAAATTTTAGGTTAATGAAACGTCCAAATCCAAAAAACGAACCGGTTGGGACCAAATCCAGCCCGCACACAACCGGAAAGGGGAATTAAGGGAAAAGGGCTGCCCTTTTTCAGGACAACCCTTTGAATTTCACCATGTAAATCGCTTAGACTTCCGCCTCATCCATCTTCGTGACCTTGATCCCTTCCTTCTTCTTGAAAACGACCTGGTCATCGGCAATATCCACCAGGACGGTGTCACCGCGTGTAAAACTACCGGAAAGCAGGCTGACGGAGAGCGGGCTTTCAATATGCTTCTGCAAAGCCCGTTTGAGCGGCCGTGCGCCAAATGCCGGGTCATAACCCTGATTAGCCAGCCACACCTTCGCTTCTTCAGTCAGTTCAACACCCAATCCGTGCTCCGCGAGCCTCTCCTGAATGTCATTCATCTGCAGTTCGACAATTTGCCGCATGTCGTCTTTGGATAGGGACGAGAAAACGATGATCTCATCAATCCGGTTGAGGAATTCGGGACGGAAGGTGCCCTTGAGGGCTTTTTCAATCTTCTCACGGTTGCCCTGGTCGCCATTTTCCATCGAGCCAAGGAAGCCAAGCGTGCCGCTCTTGTTCACATATTCCGTACCCAGGTTGCTGGTCATGATCAGGACAGTATTGCGGAAATCCACCACCCGGCCCTGACCATCGGTCAGGCGGCCGTCATCCAGAATCTGCAGCAGGGCATTCCAAACTTCGGGATGCGCTTTCTCAACCTCATCAAACAAGATCACCCGATAAGGCCGGCGCCGGACGGCTTCGGTCAACTGGCCGCCCTCTTCATAGCCGACATATCCGGGAGGCGCACCGAACAGACGGGAAACGGTGTGCTGTTCGCGGTATTCGCTCATATCGATCCGCACCAGGGCTTCCTCATCATCAAACATGAATTCGGCCAGCGCCTTCGCCAATTCGGTCTTACCAACGCCAGAGGGACCGATGAACACAAAGGAGCCAATCGGCCGGCGGGGGTCCTTCAGGCCGCTGCGCGCCCGGCGGATCGCATCGGAGATCGCCACAATGGCTTCACCCTGTCCAATCAGGCGTTCATGCAGCCGATCTTCCATCTGCAGGAGTTTGTCCTTCTCGTCTTCCATCATCTGCGACACGGGAATACCCGTCCACTGGTTGATCACCTCGGCGATGTCATTGACATCCACGACCTCGTCCAGTTTGTGTTCCTGTTCCCAGATATCACGTTCTTTATTAAAGTCTTCCTCAGCCCGCAGTCGGTCAGATTTCATCTGGGCAGCGCGTTCATAGTTGCGCTCCACACCGGCCTGTTCTTCTTCCTTCAACAGCCGGTCAATCTCGGTTTTCATTGCCTTCAGCTCATCCGGCAGGGAATAAAGCGCGACGCGCAATTTTGCAGCCGCCTCATCCATCAGGTCGATGGCTTTATCGGGCAGCCGCCGGTCCGTTACATACCGGGCGGAGAGCTTGGCCGCTTCCACCAGCGCCTGGTCGGAGAAGGTCACCTTATGGTGAGCTTCATAGCGGTCACGCAGGCCGCGCAACATCTCAATCGTGTCATCCACACTCGGTTCTTCCACATAGACCGGGGCGAAACGCCGCTCAAGAGCGGCATCCTTTTCGATGTGCTTATGATACTCGTCCAGGGTGGTGGCCCCAATGCACTGCAACTCACCCCTCGAAAGGGCGGGTTTGAGCATATTGGAAGCATCCATCGCTCCCTGGGCTGCACCGGCGCCAACCACGGTATGCAGCTCGTCGATGAAGAGGATGATCTCCCCTTCCGAGCGCTGAATCTCTTCAATGGCAGCTTTGAGCCGCTCCTCAAATTCACCGCGGAACCGGGAACCGGCAATCATCGCGCCCAAATCCAAAGAGACAACTTTCTTACCCATCAGGATCTCGGGGACATCGTTGCTGGCAACCTTCTGGCTCAGACCTTCCACAATGGCGGTCTTGCCCACGCCGGCCTCACCAATCAGCACCGGGTTATTCTTCGTCCGGCGGGAGAGGATCTGGATCAGGCGCAGGATTTCGGTGTCGCGGCCGATCACGGGGTCCAATTTGCCTTCGCGGGCCATGGTAGTCAGGTCACGGGAGTATTTTTCGAGTGTACGGTACCGGGATTCAGCTTTGGGGTCATTCACCTTCTGTCCGCCGCGCAGTTCATCAATCGCGTCCAAAACGCGCTGGCGGGTGATTCCCAAATCTTCCAACAAGCGAGCTGAGGGTGTGTTGCGTTCACCGAGGATCGCCAGGAAGATATGTTCGGTGGATATATATTCGTCCTTCAAGCGGTTGGCTTCTTCGTTGGCCTGGTCAATGATCCGCTTCACCCGGGGGGTGATGAAGACCTGACCTGCCCCACCGCCAAAGATATTGGCTTTCGGGCTGGTGCGTAGAATATAGTCGAGCCGTTCCTTGAAGTTTTCGGGATCCACTTTGAGGATCTCAAGCAGTTGGGTAATCACACCCTGGGGCTGTTCGATCAGGGCCAGGAGGATATGTTCGGTGTCAATTTGGTTATGCCCATAACGCTGAATGATCTCAGCCGCGCGTTGTGCGGCTTCCTGAGCACGTTCAGTGAAACGATCAAATCGCATCATAATATTGTCAATCCTTGTTCAAGATGATTGGGTTTTTTAATATATTTTAGAACAAATGAATTATAGCATCTAACGGGGTAAAACCAAACTAATATTTATAAGAAATTTATAAAATATTTTGATTATGGAGAAGATTCTGACACATGCCAAATGAAACTTACAGATTTATTGATAAAGAAATGCTAATTTTTTATTTCTCCCCCGTATTTTTTTTGATATAGTTTTTTATAATTGGAAACAGTAACCGTTGGAGAGAAATTATGATAAAACAAGCCAAGAAAATTATCGGTATAACATACATTAGATACTTTGGATCAGTTCCAAATAGTATTGGTATTAAAGTTAACAAGAAAAATGAATTGAAATATAGTAAAAAGCGCAATATCGTAGTGACAATTTTGTCGCTTGCATATTTCAATAGATAAACAATCATGAACAATGATACTAACGCAATAGCAATTAGTAAAATTGTTGAGATTATGGCTAAAGTAATTTGCATTTTATTCTCCAAAAATCAATCAAATGGATTATTCAATCTTCAAGAAGAAAAAAATTGCCCTCTATTTAGTATAAAAACGCATCAAGGTAATTATTATAGATCAATTATTTAATAATCATGTAATTGTATTTGGTTTTATAAAATGATCGCTAACGCTTCAAAGATCAGACGTCGGGGATGGATTATTTAGGAGAATCGTTTAATTCCTACAGGATCAACATCGCATCGCCAAAGGAAAAGAAGCGGTATTCCTCCTCAATGGCGATCTGATAGGTCTTCAGCATCCGCTCCCGGCCGGCAAACGCGCTCACCAGCATCAACAGGGTCGATTTTGGCAGGTGAAAATTGGTCACCATCGCATCCACGGCCTTGAATTCAAATCCGGGCAGGATAAAGAGGTTGGTCGGTCCACTGAACGGTGCGACCACATCCCCTGTTTTCGCACCCTGCGCGGCCGTCTCCAGCGTGCGCACGCTGGTTGTGCCCACAGCGATGATCCGCCCGCCATCCGCGCTGGTCCGGTTGATAATCTCGGCCGTCTCAGGCGTCAACTCACACCACTCAGTGTGGATCTTGTGCTCGGTGGGGTCCTCTTCGTTCACCGGTGCGAAGGTGTCCAGCCCGACATGCAGGTCCACGCGGGCAAAGCGCACGCCCATCTCTTCCAGTTTGTGCATCAATTCCGGCGTGAAGTGCAGCCCCGCGGTCGGCGCGGCCGCCGAACCGGGCTCTCTGGCATAAACCGTCTGATAACGCTCCGGATCATCCAGGTGTTCATGGATATAGGGCGGCAGCGGCACATGCCCCACCTTGCCAAAAAAGGGCTCAATTGGTTCACTGAACCGGATCAGGCGTTTGGGCCCCTCCAGCACCTGCAAAACCTCAACATCCGGCCCCTGGTCAATCGCCAGCTTGCGGCCTTCCTTCAGTCCTTTTCCCCCCACCAAAGCCGTCCAGGTGGTGTCGTCCTGTTTTTTAAGCAGCAGCAATTCCGCCTTGCCCCCGCCGGGCAGCTTCTTCGCGAAGATCCGGGCCGGGATCACCCGGGTCTCATTGATCACCAGCAGGTCACCGGGCATCAAATAGCGGTCAATCTCCCAGAAATGGGTATGGTCAAGGGTGTCGGCTTCCCGGTTCAATACCAGCAGGCGGGAAGTATGGCGCGGATAAACAGGGGTTTGAGCAATCCGCTCCTGAGGCAGATCGTAGTCAAAATCAGTTGTTTTCATTCAGGGAAAATCCATCCTCAAAAAAGCGGCTTCTGGGCGTCACCGTTGCGGAAATCCAGCCCGAGATGGTCATAGGCAATCCGGGTTGCCATCCGTCCCTGCGAAGTCCGCTCCAGAAATCCCAGCTGCAACAGGTATGGTTCGACCACATCCATGATCGTATCCGGCTCTTCGCTCACCGAGGCCGCAATTGTATTCAGCCCCACCGGGCCGCCGTCATATTTTTCAATCACGCAGAGCAGCACTCGCCGGTCCAAATCATCCAGCCCCTGCCCGTCAATATTCAAAAGGTCCAGAGCGGCCCGGGTTACTTCACCGTTGATCTGCCCTTCCGCCCGCACCTGGGCATAATCGCGCACCCGGCGCAGCATCCGCAGCGCCACACGGGGCGTCCCTCGGGATCGGCTGGCAATTTCCAGCAGTCCCTGGCCGTCATAGGCCACCCCCAGCAGGCCTGCACCGCGCTGGACGATCTCGATCAGGGCCTCCTGGTCATAGAAATCCAGCCGGTGGATCACGCCAAATCTCGCTCGCAAGGGGGAAGTGACCAGCGCCAACCGGGTGGTTGCGCCCACTACGGTGAAATGCGGGAGTTTCAAACGGATCGAGCGGGCCGCGGGGCCTTTGCCGATCACGATATCCAGCGAGAAATCCTCCATCGCGGGATAGAGCACTTCTTCCACAGCCCGCCCCAGCCGGTGGATCTCGTCAATAAAGAGGATATCCCCGGCGTGCAGGTTGGTCAAAATTGCGGCAAGGTCCCCTGCCCGTTCAATCGCCGGGCCAGAGGTCACCTTGATCGCCACTTCCATCTCGTTGGCTAGGATATGCGCCAGGGTGGTCTTGCCCAGCCCCGGCGGGCCATAGAAGAGGACATGGTCCAAGGCTTCTGACCGCATCCGGGCCGCTTCGATTAGGATTCGCAGGTTCTCTTTGACCTGCGCCTGGCCGATCATCTCGTCCAGAAAAGCCGGGCGGAGGGAGCGATCTTCTTGATCTTCGGGCTGTTCATCCCGATTAATAAAGCGATCCTGTGGTTCTGTCATCATAGCCTCGATTATACCCGAACATCCCCCGGCGGCCTGTTTGCAGACGGATATTGACAGTGGTTTAGATCAAATTTATTAGGCAAATTAATAAATAACCAAGTAGGGGCGGTCCCTTGTGGCCGCCCTCAGATATGGGCATTTCTTGTTATCCCCATCCTCATTCACCTGCATCCTTTGAGTATTCCCCTGGAGCAAAGCAGAACCCCCACGCCCCACGCCGTTGCGGCAAGGAAAGGGATTATTCAAAAAACCATATCATTGACCCCTTCCTCGTTCCTTTCCCCTGCGCTTCAGGGGAAGGATGCCCGCGAATGAAATGCAGCAGGCAGGAAGGGGTTGATATGATTATGAAAATCTAAAAACTATAACAATTTATAAGGAAAGATTTCTTTCACTACCCAAGAGAAATAATCCTTATTCCTTCTTCCCCCACAGACCAAAAGCCAAAAATGCCAGGCCGATGGAGCCGAAATCCGCCAAGGACCACCAAAAACGGGACAAAATCGCCACCAGTGCGGGCAGCGGCGCAGGCAAGATTCCCGCAAGCAGTACGCCCATCACCCCTTCCCGCACGCCCAGCCCGGCTGGCGTCAGGAAAGAGAGCGTCCCCAGCACCCATGAGAAGCCCATTGCGCCAACCACGATCGGAAGCTGCGCCAGGGTCAGAGGCGAAATGCTGTCCGCCAGCAGGTAAAGGCCAAAGCCGGAGATAATCCATAACAGCAGATAATTGAGCAACATCAGGGCGAAATGGTACCAGGCGAAGTGAAAGGTCACCTCCCCGCGGCCAATCCACTTCATCCCCAGGGAGAACAACCTGTTCAGAAGGCTGGGAAAGAAAATCGACACAATGAGGGGCAGACAAAGCACCAGTCCCACCGCCCCCAATTGCCGCATTGTCTCCTGCTGCGTGACCAGCATCGCCGGGATATAGACCAAAACACCCGCCGCAATCAATACATACATGTCAATCAATGTGCTGGCGGCCGCTGTGACCGCGTCCACGCCAAACCGGCGCAGCGTCATCGCCCGGCCCGGGATGATCCAGATCCTGCCGGGGAGATATTTCCCCAATTGCGAGGCATGATAACCATAATAAGTCTCCCCATAGTTGATCCGTGCGCCTAAACCTCGCAGCCCGATCAATGACCCGGAAGGGTACAGGGCAAAAGCCACCATCAAAATCCCAAGGGAAAGCGCTATCCGCCCCCAGTCCAGTTCGATATCCGAAGAGGCAAGGATCTGCCAGTTATCCCACAGGCTGCGCCCCAGATAATAGACCGGGATGATAATCATCAGGGCGGTCAACAATGTCCTGGCCCATTTATTACGGGCAAACCAGTCACTCAGAGCAGTAAATACTCTTCGCACTCGACCGGTTGACGGTTTTGCGGTTTTGGGTTGGGGGGTGGGTTCCTTGGATTGCATACCCCCAATTATACTCAAACCTTTCTTAAACTCGCTTATGGTACTATTTTTGCGAAGAAAGGATACAACATGGACCGAATACCAGTTGAAATCGGTAAACTTATCGTTAGACCTCACCACCTTTTCCATAACCAATGGGCGCTGCTGACCGCAGGCGATTTTGACCGCGAGGATTATAACGGAATGACCATTGGATGGGGCGCGCTGGGTACAATGTGGAGCAAACCCTTTGCCTTTGTCGCCGTTCGCCACTCTCGCTTCACCTTCAGATTCATGGAGAAATATGACAACTTCACCATCTCCGTATTTCCCAGAAGCTGCCATGAAGCGCTGACCGTGATGGGGACTCAGTCCGGCAGGGACCAAAACAAAATTTCTGCATCCGGGCTGACGCTTGAACGCGCAAAGACTGTGACTGCTCCGGTTTATGAGGAAGCTGAACTTACCATCGAATGCAAGAAAATCTATGCTAACGACCTCAACCCGGCACATTTTCTGGATGTTTCCATTGACCGCCATTACCCCAACAAGGATATCCACCGCATCTACTACGGCGAAATCCTCTATGCTTCGGCTGTCAAATCCTATCAATTTGTGAAGACCAAAGATCTTATTCCAATTCTGGAACATGCCTGATCCTTTAATGTAAGAAACTCACAGGAGCCTGGATTACAGGCTCCTTTTGTTTAATCCCGGTAGATCAAAATTTTTTATCGCATGAATGGATATTTAAGAAGGTTGGCACATGGAAAAACATCCACCTGACCCTCGTCCACCAAAGCGAACGCGGTATAATCAAAAATGCAATCTGACAAAATGGAGATGTGAATGGCAGAAAGAAAAATTCGTGTACTGGTCGCCAAACCCGGCCTGGATGGTCATGATCGCGGCGCAAAAGTTGTCGCCCGCGCCCTCCGTGATGAGGGTATGGAAGTGATTTACACCGGCCTACGCCAAACGCCGGAGATGATCGCCGAGGCAGCGCTGCAAGAAGATGTGGATGTGATCGGCATTTCGATCCTATCCGGTGCGCATAACGCCCTTGTTCCGGCTATCATTGACAAGATCAATGAGGCAGGTATGGAGGATGTCATCGTCTTTGTCGGGGGAATTATTCCCGAAAATGACATCCCCGGGCTGAAAGCCCACGGCGTCTACAAGGTCTATGGCCCAGGGACCGACACCAAGCAAGTCGCTGAAGATATCAGGCTCGCCATTCAAGCTCAATCCGCATAAAAATGAAACATCTTGATCCGGAAGCTCTTCGACGGGGAAACCGGCTGGCGCTCTCCCGTGCGTTAACTGCCGTGGAAAACGGTGATCGCGCCGGTCAGGAGCTGATCTCCGCGCTATTCCCCCATACCGGAAAGGCTTACCTGATCGGGATAACCGGTGCGCCCGGCACCGGCAAAAGTACGCTGGTGAACCAACTTGCCCGGGCCTTCAAAAAAAATTCCCCTTCCGGGGAGCAGTTGAAAATTGCCATCGTTGCCGTAGACCCAACCAGCCCCTTCACCGGTGGTGCACTTCTGGGAGACCGCATCCGAATGCAGGACCTGATGGGCGATCCCGACATTTTCATACGATCCATGGCTTCACGCGGTGCTCTGGGCGGTCTTGCTCACAGCACCGCTGCCTTTACTACCCTGCTCGACGGGGCCGGCTTTGACCTGATCCTGGTCGAGACCGTCGGCGCAGGGCAGGCCGAGGTGGATATCGCCCAACTGGCCCACACGGTCATCGTGGTGGAAGCGCCGGGGCTGGGTGATGACATCCAGGCCATCAAAGCCGGGATCCTTGAAATCGGGGATATCCTGGTGGTGAACAAGGCCGATCAGCCCGGAGCGGAAAACACCGTCCGTGCCCTCCAGGCGATGCTGGAAATGGCTCAGGGCGGCGGCAGCCTCCCCGTGGCGGGCAAGCATATGCGCCAGTCTCATACCGGCCCGGAGCAGCCCAAGGAAACACAACCGGATTGGAAAACACCCGTCCAGCCCTTGGTCGCTACAGAAGGCCAGGGCGTCACCGATCTGGTGGATGCGATCAAGGCCCACCGGGACTACCTGCGCCAATCCGGCTTATGGCAGGTGAAGGAAGCGCAGCGGCTGGAAAAGGACCTGCAAGCGCTGATCCGGGATCATCTGGTCCAAAACTGGCAGCAGGGCGTGGACCCGAAACATTATGCTGCTGTGCTGCAGGACCTGATCGACCGCAAGATCAGTCCCCTGGAAGCCATGGAATCATTGACCTAATATTAATAGGTTTGATGCAGTTTTTAAGTTATTATGGATGTTAGAAGCATTATCAGGAGAAGAACATTATGAAACGTACGCTGATCAAAGACCTTGGCCAACATATCGACGAACAGGTGACCATCCAGGGCTGGCTGCAAACCCTGCGCGACCAGAAAAACATGCAATTCCTGATCATCCGGGATCGCACCGGTCTGGTCCAGGTGGCTCATTGGAAAAAAGGCAATCCCGAACTCGCCGAACTGATCTCGACGGTTGGGACCGAATCCGCCCTGACCGTTTCGGGAAAAATCGTTAAAAACGATGTCGTCAAATTAGGCGGCATCGAGATGCAGTTGGAAGAACTCAAAGTTGAAGGGGCAGCGGAGATTCCCCTGCCTTTTGAACCCTTCGGCGAATACCTGCCGGAACAGGATTTCCGAATGGACTGGCGCTATCTGGATCTGCGCCGGGATGTCAACCAGTTGATCTTTGATGTGCAGACCACAGCCGAACAAGCCATGCGGGAATATTGGCTGCAGCACGATTTCATTGAAATCCATTCCCCCAAGATCGTCGGCGCGCCCAGCGAGAGCGGCGCGGAGCTGTTCACCCTGCCCTACTTTGAAAAGACCGCCTACCTGGCTCAATCGCCCCAATTCTATAAACAAATGGCGATGGCTGCCGGTTTTGAAAATGTCTTCGAGATCGGCCCCGTTTTCCGAGCCGACCCCTCCTTCACCTCCCGCCACATGACCGAATTCACCGGCGTGGATATGGAGATTTCCTGGATCGATTCCCATGAAGACGTGATGGCCTTCATGGAACGCTGGCTGGCCTATACCTACGAAAAGGTGATTGAAAAACATGGCGACGCCGTCAAGGAAATCCTCGGTGTGGAACTGAAAGTGCCCTCCGTGCCCTTCCCCCGCATCAAAATGGCGGACGCCCATAAATTATTGAAGGAAATCGGCTATAAACTACCTCCCGATAAATTACACGACCTTGATCCCGGTGCGGAACGGGCCATCGGTAAATACTTCAAGGAAAAGGAAGGCAGCGACTATGTCTTTGTGATCGACTGGCCCTTTGAAGCCCGACCCTTCTACCACATGCTCGACCCCGAGGATAAAACCACTCGCAGCTTTGACCTGCTCGGGAAGGGGCTGGAAGTCTCCACCGGTGCTCAGCGTGAACACCGCTATGAGGTCCTGAGAGAACAGGCCCATCTCAAAGGCCTGACCGATGAACCCATTCAGGATTACCTCAACTTCTTCAAATACGGCACGCCCCCCCATGGCGGTTTTGGCTTCGGCCTGAGCCGATTCCTGATGATCCTCCTGGATCTCCCGAACATCCGCGAAGCGGTCTACATCTTCCGTGGGCCGACCCGCCTCAACCCGTAAGCGGAAGGATAACCTGACATGGCACACATATTTGGTGAGAGGATCCGCCTGCGGGCAGCCGAAAAAGAAGAGACCAGCCTGTTCCTGGGCTGGATCAACGACCCGGAAGTCACAGAAAACCTAACGCTGATCTATCCCATGTCGCAGTTTGAAGAAGACCGCTGGTACGAAAGAATGATGTCCCTGCCGCCGGCTGAACATCCATTGGTCATTGACATCCAAGATGAAAGCCAGCCCGGCGGTTACCGCCCCATTGGGACCTGCCAATTCCACAACATTGATCTACGCTGCCGGTCTGCCGAGGTCGGCATCATGATCGGCGAAAAAGCCTACTGGAATCAGGGGTATGGCACAGAGACCATGAAGCTATTGCTCAAACACGGTTTTGAATCCCTCAACCTGCACAGGATCTGGCTGCGGGTGTACTCCAAAAATGGCCGGGGGATCAGGGCTTATGAAAAAGCCGGATATAAATATGAAGGGAAGTTCCGTGATGGTCATTATCAGCACGGCCAATATTATGACCTTCATTTTATGAGTGTTCTTCGTCACGAATGGGCTGAAACAAATACTGAGAATTAGAAATAAAAGGTTTGAATTAATGCCAACCCCCCACATGCAGCATGAACTGCTTTTTGGAAATATCAAACTTTTCGCAGGGACCGGCTCGCCCGAACTCTCTCAGGAGATCGCAGATTACCTCAAGACTGACCTCTGCGGCCGCGAGATTACACAATTCCCCAACGAAAATCTCTTCGTGCAACTTCAATCCAGTGTCCGCGGGCAGGACTGTTATGTGATTCAAACCACTTCCACACCCGTCCATCGCAACCTGATGGAACTGCTGATCCTGATCCAGACTCTCAAGCTGGATTCCGCCGGACGGATCACTGCGGTCGTTCCCTATCTCTGCTATGGTCGCTCGGATAAAAAAGATAAACCCCGGGTGCCGATCACGGCCCGCCTGGTGGCCGATATGATCGTGGCGGCCGGCGCCGATCGCTATATGACCTTTGACCTGCATGCCGGTCAGATCCAGGGGTTCTTCTCCATCCCCGGAGATGTCCTGCGCGGGTTCCATATCCTCAAGGACTACCTGCAGAAACTGGCTCCAACCCTACATGATCCGGTAGTCGTCACAGCCGATCTGGGCTTTGCCAAGAAAGGCCGCGTGTATGCCGATCTGTTGAATACCGGTCTGGCCTTCATCGAGAAGAAACGGACGACCGATATCACCAACCCCAAAGCCATGACCGTCATCGGGGATGTCAAAGACAAGGACATCCTCCTGGTGGATGATGAAATCAACACCGGCGGGTCCATGGTCCATGCCGTGGAAATCCTGAAAGAACATGGCGCTCGGGATGTTTACATGTTCTTTGTCCACCCCATTCTTTCCAATGATGCAGCCGAACGCCTGTCCGCCCTGCCCGTCAAGCAGTTTGTGACCACCAACACAGTCCCGATCCCGGAGGAAAAGAAAAAGCTCTTTGGCGATCGACTGGTCATTCTCTCCATAGGAGAACTGCTGGGTGAAGTGATCAAACGGGCTAATGAGGGCACCAGCGTCGGCAAGATGTTCAACGAATAACCCCCCTAGTTCAGGAGGATTCTATGGACAAATCCATTCACCGCCAAATGGCAATTGAACTCTTTAATCTCACCTGGGACCTGATGGAAAAGACGGACCGGACCCCGGCCGAGACGGATCGGATGATCAATGCCGCTCATGCCTCGCGTTACCATTGGGAAATTGCTGGCGACGCGGTGAATATCGCCCGGGGTGAATGGCAGATCAGCCGGGTCTATTCGGTGATCGGCAGGGCGGAGCCCTGTCTCTACCATGCCGAACGCTGTTTGCATGTGACCCTTGAAGACAAGCTGGCCGATTTTGACCTGGCCTTTGCCTATGAAGCCATGGCCCGGGCCTGTCACCTTTCCGGTGACCTGATGGAAACTGCCAAATTCATCACACTGGGTCAGGAAGCCGGGGAAAAGATCAACGAAGAAGACGACCGGGAATATTTCTTCAAAGAACTCAACACCATCGAAGCCGAATCGGAATAAATTCCAGGCTCGGGGCGATTGCACCTCACATTGACCTGAGCCTGTCAGCCATATTAGAATTAGGGAACCTCATAACCAAAGGAGAATAATTAATGCACTCTTTTCCATCAAAGCGAGCCCCCGCCTTTGCGGACATTCCCGATGAAAAATGGAACGACTGGCGCTGGCAGCTCAGCCACCGGCTGAACTCCATCGAGGATTTTGAACAGGTTCTGACCCTCACCAAGAGTGAACGCAAAGCACTCAGTCAGCCTGGCCTCTTTAGGGTCGATATCACGCCCTACTTTGCCTCCCTGATCGACCCCGATGATCCACAGGATCCCGTCCGCAGGCAGATCATCCCCACCGCCGATGAGATCACACTGTTCACCGGTGAAATGGGTGACTCGCTGGCTGAAGACGCTCACTCCCCCGTTCCCGGGCTGGTGCATCGCTATCCCGACCGGGTCCTGATGCTGGTCACCACCCAGTGCGCCAGCTACTGCCGCTATTGCACGCGATCGCGCATCGTGGGCGACCCCACCCAGGCCTTTTCATCCAAAGACTTTGAAGCCCAGTTGGATTACCTCCGCCGGACGCCCCAGGTTCGTGACGTGCTGCTCTCAGGCGGTGACCCGCTGACCCTGGCGCCCCGTGTTCTGGAACGCCTGCTGACCGCCCTGCGGGAAATCCCGCATATCGAAGTTGTGCGGATCGGCTCACGGGTGCCGGTCTTCATGCCCCAGCGCATCACTTCGGAATTGACCGACATGCTTCAGAAATTCCACCCGCTGTGGATCAATATCCATGTCAACCATCCCAATGAGATCACGGCGGAACTGGCCGAAGCCTGCGATAAACTCACCCGGGCAGGCATTCCCCTTGGCAACCAATCCGTGCTGTTGGCGGGTGTCAACGATGACCCATTCATCCAGCGCCGTCTGGTGCATGATCTGGTGCGGATGCGGGTTCGCCCCTATTACCTCTACCAATGCGACCTGGTCCACGGTGCCGGGCATTTCCGCACGCCGGTGGGCAAAGGCATCGAGATCATCGAGGCCCTCCGCGGTCACACTTCCGGTTTTGCTATCCCCA